>Ga0182021_10000128_pt1 | contig 69246 bp, 66 predicted proteins | sample 612E3MmetaG_FD_120493 | JGI IMG/M metagenome (GOLD analysis project Ga0182021, IMG submission 120493) | Permafrost microbial communities from Stordalen Mire, Sweden - 612E3M metaG (Illumina Assembly) | ecosystem: Environmental > Terrestrial > Soil > Wetlands > Permafrost | place: Sweden...
ACGATTCCCGGAACATTCTCCGTACTCGCCCGTCGTCCTCTCTCTTGCCCGCCGCCATGCATAAATGTCGCCAATTTTGTGCCTTTCCTGATATACAAGACCCCCACCCCTTTTGGCCCATATAACTTATGAGCGGACATGGAAAGTAAATCCACCCCAAGTTCGTTTACATCAGTCGGAATATGTCCCGCCGTCTGGACGGCATCGGTGTGCAAATAGACATTAGCTTCCCTGGCAACCTTGCTTATTTCAGCGATCGGCTGTATTGTGCCGATTTCGTTATTGGCATGCATTATTGAAATCAGGATGGTTTTATCGGTGATTGCCTTTTTCACATCGTCTGGATTCACCAAGCCGAAATGGTCCACAGGCAGGTAGGTTGTCTTGAATCCCATCTTGCCCAGGAACTTACAGGACTCCAACACTGCATGGTGCTCAATAGCTGAAGTGATGATATGATTACCTTTTTTCTGGTTGGCAAAAGCTACACCTTTCAAGGCAAAATTATCTGCTTCAGTGCCACCGCTGGTGAACACTATTTCTTCATCTCGTGCACCAATGAGGATTGCTACAGAAGACCTTGCTTTCTCTACGGCACTTTTAGCCTCCTGACCATAGGAATAGATAGCCGATGGATTACCAAAAGCATCGTGAAAATAGGGGATCATGGCTTGTACAACTGCGGGGTCAGCAGGTGTTGTGGCGGCATAATCCAGGTATATCGGTTTCATCATTCAGTTTTCCTTTATTTTTGATTTCTGATAAGGAATATTCCCGTTTGGGCAAAAAAATTAGGGATGAACTTAATTGTTCTGTTACCATCAAGATAAATAGCTTTCTCTATCTCCAAGTTGCGAGTGCGGCAGTACGCCTGAAAGTCTGAAATGCTTAGGAAGTGCAGGTTCGGAGTGTCGTACCACATGTTGGGCAGCGAAGGTGTCACCGGTGTCCGTCCGCCGAAAACCATTTGCAAACGCGATTTGTAATAAACGAAATTGGGGAAACCGATAATCACTCTATCTCCTACGCGTAACGTCTCTTTCAGGACAGCTTCGAGCTTAACTACCTGCTGCAAACTCTGGTTCAAGATGACAAAATCAAACGATTTATCGCCGTAGTCTGATAGGCCACCTTCGATGTCCTGCTGAGAGACACTTATCCCGAGCGAAGCACATTTGTGCACCGCCTGTTCGTCGATTTCAATGCCACTGCCTCTGATATTTTTTGTTTTAACGAGGAGATTTAATAGTTCCCCATCGCCGCAGCCCAGATCGAGCACAGATGATCCTGCCGGAATCAGGTTCAGAATTACCCTATATTCCAACTTTATTTTACTAATATCGGGAATAGAGGAATTATTACTCATCAGATATCCTTCTTAGAAAATTCTTTATAAAATGTTCTTGCTCCTCCACCTCGACAAGGAATGCGTCATGTCCATAGGTGGAGTTTAATTCGCAATAACTAACATCTATCTGGGCTTGTTTACATGCCCGTACGATTTCCTTAGATTGATAGGCGGGATACAGCCAGTCGGATTTAAAGGCTATTACCAGAAATTTAATGCCGGATGCCGATTTGAAAACTTTTTCCAAACCTGCGCCGTTACTCAGATCAAACCGATCAATGGCTTTCGTAATATACAGGTATGAATTAGCATCGAACCTCTTTACGAAGTTGTCACCACGGTACTGAAGGTAGCCTTCTATCTCAAAATCGGGGCTGAATTTCTTTTCCGGGCGTTCTTCTTTTACCCGCCGCCCGAATTTCTCCGCCATCGAGACATCACTCATGTAGGTAATGTGACCAATCATACGCGCCACCGCCAATCCTCGGGACGGCGCGCCATGGCCGTAATATTGACCGTCTTTCCATGCAGGGTCGGCCATAATTGCCTGCCTGCCGACTTCGTTAAAAGCAATCTGTTGCGGCGAATGTCTGGCAGACGTGGCAATTGGTATTGCCGTTTTTACCATCTCCGGGAAAGAGACTGCCCATTGCAAAACCTGCATACCGCCCATGGAACCGCCAGCAACACACAGTAACTTGCTGATACCCAGACTGCGCACGAGATGATACTGCGCATCCACCATATCCTTAATTGTGATTAATGGAAAATCCAATCCGAATGGTTTTTTAGTTTTCGGATTGATTGAAGACGGTCCGGTTGACCCCCGGCATCCGCCGATAACATTCGAGCAGATAACAAAGTACTTATCGGTGTCGAAAGCTTTGCCGGACCCAATCATGTTATCCCACCAGCCGGGATCATGGTTCCCTTCATGAAAACCCGCAACATGGGCGTCGCCGGTAAGGGCATGCAGAATCAGAATTGCGTTTGACTTGTCGCTATTTAACGTTCCATAAGTTTCATACGCCAAGGTAATAGGGCCTAGCTTTTCGCCAGACTCTAGTGTTAACTCATTGTGTGGATAAGCGAAGGCGAAGTACTTTGTCTCTACAAGTCCAATACCTTCTCTATTTTCTCCTGCATTCACTGATTCCATAGGCTCCTTATCTTTTAACTCAGGGTTTAGTAATGATTCCGCTGATTAAAATATTACCTTACTTGACCACGACCTTCGCGAAAATTGGCGCGGAGACACATCAGATTCCTTCACCATCATTGAACTCCCGTGCTATTTCGAATCTTTTATCCTTAAAGATATCCGGCACGTTTGGCATCCCGCAAAGAACCTCAAGATTACTCAGGCGTTCTTCGAGTTTATCCTGTTCCTTCAGCACTATTCTTATAGCTTCCGCAACAGGGTCGGGTAATTTACCATGTTCTAAATCAGTAATTAAATTATGGTGTTCTTGCACTATTCTGCCCGGAATACCCACTACTGTGGCTCCGGGAGGAACCGGCTTAATTACAACTGAGCCCGCACCGATTCTAGCCCCATCGCCGACAGAAATTGCGCCTAAGACGATAGCTCCAGCGCCTATCACCACGTTATTGCCGATAGTAGGATGCCGTTTCTCTTTCTTCAGGGAGGTACCGACTAAGCCTGTTCCTTGATACATCAGAACGTCATCACCCACTTCTGCGGTCTCTCCGATAACGACTCCGGAACCATGGTCGATAAAAAACCTCCGGCCTATTTTTGCTCCGGGATGGATTTCTATCCCTGTTAGAAAACGAGTGATATGAGACATGTAGCGGGCTGGAAATCTTAATTTGTGTTGCCAGAGATCATGAGCAATGCGATGAGACCACAGAGCATGCAGTCCCGGATAACAAAAGATGACCTCGGGGATGCTCCTTGCGGCTGGGTCGTTGACAAATACGTTGTGGATATCTTCTCTGACACTGGCAAACATATTATTATCCTTCCGAAAATTAGAAATGTTGTTTATCTTTTCATGTTGCTTAAATTATTTTATGACTCTAGTACCCTTAGCCCTGAATCAGAATGCTTTAGATTCCCTGACGATGCGATTCTCTCAATAGCTTTAACAGTTAATTCAATTTCTTCTAAAGTATTGAAATACCCGGGACTCAAGCGGATAGTTCCCAGCGGAAAAGTGACAATTGTTTTGTGCATCATCGGAGCGCAGTGAAGTCCCGTTCTTACCTTAATATCAAATGTCTGGTCGAGAATAATTCCCACATCACCCGGTGTAAATCCCTTGATGTTGAAAGAGATCACGGAGGCTTGCTTTAAACTGTTCTGCGCAATATAAAGTGTTATGCCTGGAATTTTAGATAAACCTTCCACCAGCCTGTCAGTTAATGATTGCTCGTGGGTACGGATTTTTTCCAATCCTTCGTTGCGGATGTATTTCAGACCAGCCCCCAGCCCGCTGATACCAACACTATTTTGTGTTCCGCTTTCGTATCTATCCGGAAGGATTACCGGTTGTTCTTCTTCTTCTGAATACGAACCTGTGCCGCCCTCACGTAATGAATCTAGGTTAACACGGTTGCCAATATAAAGAGCACCGGTGCCGGGCGGGCCGAACAAGCCTTTATGTCCGGAAAAAGCGAGTAAATCAATATTGCTCTCCTGGACATTGATGGGGTATTTACCGGCAGTTTGCGCCGCATCCACCATAAAGATAAGATGTCGGCGTTGGGTAACTGCACCATATTCTTCAATCGGTTGAATCACGCCAGTCACATTGGAAGCATGCGTAACTACTACCAGCTTCGTGTCTTTAGTTATCGCCGCCTCTATGTCCCGTGGAGATAAGACTCCTGAGCCTGGTGATGACGGAACCCAAGTCACTTTAACACCCAAACTTTCAAGTTTTCGTAGGGGGCGAACCAGCGAATTATGGCCAATACAACTCGTAACGACATGGTCGCCTAGTTTAAGCAAACCTTTTAAACCCAGATTTAAAGCATCCGTACAATTAAGAGTGAATATCACCCGGTTAATTTCCGGAGCATTGATAAAACGGGCAACGAGCATTCTCGCTTCAGCAACGGTTTGTCTGGCCGCAAGAGCCATGCTGTGACTGCCGCGACCCGGATTCCCGCTCTTCGTCCTCAGAAACTCATCCATAGCCTTATAGACGATCTCCGGTTTCGGCCAGGATGTCGCGGCATTATCCAGATAAATCACTCATCACGCTCCAATATATTTGGCATAAAGTCCACGGGCTAACGATTCATCGGCAGTGTTTTTAACAATTGCCCGCCCATCAGGGAAGATAACCATCTCGTTTCCATCAACCGTAAAATTAAGCATGAATTCACTGTAATTAACTTCCCCAACATCTTTAAGGCGAGTTTCCAGTTGCTCAAAAGAGATGTCCGTTAAACCGGGATCTAAAACCTGCACTGCATTTTGACCGCAGAGTGAAGTGGTTCTGGTCCCGAATTGCGCATCCAGAAATTCATATTTACCTTGGCAACTGGGACAGTCAGAATCACGCGCAATTTCAAATCGTTTAAAATCCCCGGCCCAGACATCTATTGATATCAGGTCCCGGTTAATATTCTTTGACCCAATTAATAATTTTATGGCCTCAGTGGACTGTAACGAACCGATAATGAAAGGAGCCGGTGCAATAACGCCCGCGGTGTCACAAGTTATTGCAAGTCCTCTTTCAGTTGTTCCATGCCACATACACCGTAAACAAGGAGTCTCACCAGGAATAATGTTCATCGTCATGCCGTAAGAAGAAATAGCACCACCATACACCCAAGGAATTTTATGCTTCAAGGATACATCATTAATTAAGAATCGAGTCTCTCTATTGTCCAACCCATCTAAAATTAAATCTACACCGCTGATTAACCTTTCAATATTAGTGTAATTAACATCAGCTACGACACCTTCAACAGCAATTGAAGAATTCACTTTTTTAAGGTGCCGTTCTGCGGCAATTGCCTTAGGTAACTGGTTACGAATATCATCCTCATCGAATAAAACCTGTCTCTGCAGGTTGTGGTATTCGATAAAATCCCTATCGATAATCTTGATCTTGCCTATGCCTGCACGTACTAGAATAGTGGCGATTACAGTCCCCAGTGCTCCGCAACCGATAATCGCAACACTGCTATTGCCTAATTTCTTTTGCCCATTTTCCCCAATACCGGGGAAAATGATTTGTCTTGAATATCTATCAGTCGCTGTCAAGGTATTCCTCTAAGTAGCTTAAAGCTTTCTTGAAGATTTAGATATAATACATGGCGTCTTTTGCAGGCTTTTTAATTTTTTGGCGTTCCACGAGACTATCTAGAGTTGTGGTTTCCAGAACTCCGTTCATTGCTTTTTTCATTTCTTCCCAGATATCCCGGGTGACACATGAATCGGAACGGGAGCATAGCTTCGGATTATCAATACACTCTACCGGAGATATCGATCCTTCAAGTAGTTTAAAAATTTCACTCAATGCTATTTGTTTGGGAGATTTAGCCAGAGAAATCCCTCCTTTCGGTCCTCGTACGCTCCGCACTATACCCGCTGATATTAGTGGAGTTATCAGGTGTTCTAAATACTGCACCGAAATCTGCTGTCTCTGGGCAATATCCTTCAACGAAATCGGTGCTTCATCCTGATGAATGGCCAAATCTAAAAGGGCTCTCGTTCCATATCGTGTTCGGGTTGAGAGTTTCATTCTCATTTACCTCCAGTAAATAATGGTCTAGAATTATTGTTGACTGTTTTAATCTACATAGTAAGATTAACATACTGCAAAAAGTGTTGTCAAACTATCATTGATCAGTAATAATGGCTATGGCTTCGATTTCTATCAGAGCGCCGCGGGGAATACGAGCCACCTCTACAGTAGAACGCGCCGGTGCATCATTCGGAAAGTATTCCCGGTAAACTTCATTCATGGCGTTAAAGTCTTCAAGATTTTTCAGGAATACGGTGGTTTTCACAATATTAAAGGGGGACACGCCCGCCGCCAATAATATTGATTTTATGTTTTCCAGAACCTGTCTGGTTTGAACCTTGATGTCACCGGTTATTTCACTTGTCGTCGGATTAATGGGAATCTGTCCTGATATAAATAAAATGTTTCCGGATTTGATTGCCTGGGAATACGGGCCGATAGCTTTGGGGGCTTTTTCGGTGATGATAACTTTCCTAGACATTGTTAATCTCTCTAACTCTAAATATTTAAAAAAGTCCGTGATTAGCTATCATAATATATAATTAAAACCGGGGATTTCTTATCATCCCCGGTTTTAAATGTATTACAAATTGGAATCACCTATTACCAACCTCGGGTTGCCAGCAACTCCTCCGGTTTAAGTTGTCTGATATCGTAACCCGGCATTGCCTCGCCCAGGTTTTTAGAAACCTGAGCGAGTATCTCCGGGTTGTTATAATGCGTTGTCGCCTTGACGATTGCTTCGGCTCTGATCGCAGGATCGGAGGATTTGAATATTCCCGAACCGACGAAGACACCTTCCGCACCTAGCTGCATCATCAAAGCGGCGTCAGCCGGCGTAGCCACTCCGCCGGCGGCGAAGTTAACTACCGGTAATTTACCGGTCGTATGCACTTCTTCAACCAGATTAAAAGGCGCGCCGATTTCTTTCGCGAAAGCCATCAGTTCCTCCCTCGGCGTATTGACCAGCCTGCGGATTGCATCCTGCACCGTACGCATATGGCGAACCGCCTCGACAATATTACCTGTATCGGCTTCACCTTTAGTGCGGATCATCGCGGCACCTTCTCCAATACGCCTTAATGCTTCACCCAGATCACGGCAGCCGCAAACAAAGGGCACCTTGAAATCATGTTTCCAAACATGGTAGCTCTCATCAGCCGGCGTTAGAACTTCAGATTCATCGATAAAATCAATACCGATGGCTTCCAATACCTGAGCTTCCACAAAATGCCCGATGCGGCATTTGGCCATTACAGGAATAGTAACCGCTTTCATAATCTCTTCCACGATGGTGACGTCAGCCATTCTGGCTACGCCGCCGGCTTTTCTAATGTCCGAAGGCACTCTTTCCAATGCCATTACCGCGCATGCTCCGGCATTTTCGGCAATTCTAGCATGCTCCGGGGTGACTACATCCATAATCACACCGCCCTTGAGCATCTTTGCCAGACCGGTTTTAGTTTTCCAATTTCCTGTATCAGCCACGAGAGTCTCCTGATTTAAAGTTTTATTTAGGCCAAAGCTGCTTTGAGAGCCTGATCCAGATCCTGTTTAATATCTTCCACATTCTCAATACCGATAGACAACCGGATATAGTCAGCAGTGACACCGGTTTCTTTCTGTTCTTCAGCGGTCAGTTGTGCATGGGTGGTGGAAGCCGGATGAATGACCAGACTCTTGGCATCCCCGATATTGGCCAGGTGCGAGAACAATTTTACGTTCTGAGTGAATTTCTTGGCCGGTTCCAACCCGCCCTTAATACCGAAACCGATCAAGCCGCCATATTGCCCTTTGAGATATTTAGAAGCGATTTTATAATTTGGGCTAGTCTCCAAACCTGGATAGTTCACCCATGCCACCGCCGGGTGTTTGGTCAGGAACCGGGCGATCTCCAGAGCATTCGCCGAATGTTTCGCCTGGCGTAACGGCAGAGTCTCCAGCCCTTGCAGGAACAGGAAGGAATTGAATGGGCTCAAAGCCGCGCCAACATCCCGCAGCCACTGCACCCTGGCTTTGAAAATAAAGGCAACATTCCCCATACCGGCGAAGTCCTTAAAAACATCCCAGTAAACTAAACCGTGATAACTGGGATCAGGCTCGGTGTATTCCGGGAATTTACCGTTATTCCATTTAAATTTACCGCCGTCGACAATAATGCCACCGATGGAAGTGCCGTGCCCGCCGATATACTTGGTGGCGGAAGTGGCCAGAATATCCGCGCCGTAATCCAAAGGTTTCACAATACCAACACCGACGGTATTATCTACGACAAGCGGAATACCGGCATCATGGGCAATTTTCGCTAAAGCTTCGAAATCAGGAACGTCCAATTTGGGATTGCCTACGGTCTCTGCATAGATAGCGCGTGTGTGGGTATCGATCGCCTTCTTAAAGGCATCCAGATTTTGAGAATCGACGAATTTAGCGGCCCGTCCAAGTTTGGGGAAAGTATAATGAAATAACTCATAGGTGCCACCATACAGGTTATTGGCTGAAACGATATTATCGCCGGGACGGGTAATGTTCAATAGCGAGAAGGTAATTGCCGCCTGTCCTGATGAGACCGCTAAAGCTCCGGTGCCACCTTCAATAGCGGCGACTCTACGTTCAAAAACGTCAGTGGTCGGATTCATCAGCCGGGTGTAGATATTACCCAATTCCTTCAATGCAAATAAGTTCGCGGCATGGTCGGAACTCTTAAATACGTATGATGTGGTTTGGTATATCGGAACTGCACGGGCGCCGGTAGCCGGGTCAGGGCTCTCCTGCCCTGTGTGTAAAGCTATCGTTTCAATTTTGTAAGACACTTTAGTATTTCTCCTTAAAATTTTGTTTATTATATTCATAACTATGTTTTCTCTATTTATATTGTCGGTGGTTGCGGTGTGACTTCCTGGAACAACCAAGTACTTAAATAGCGTTCACCGGTATCGGGTATGATGACAACAATTAACTTGCCCTTATTTTCCGGTCTTTTCGCCACTTCAATGGCTGCCCATGTTGCGGCGCCGGAAGATATTCCAGCTAATATTCCTTCTTCTTTTGCTAATCTCCTGGCAGTTGCCCCGGCATTTTCATTTGTGACCTGTATTATCTCATCAACAAATTCCTTCTTGAATACATCAGGGACGAAACCTGCACCGATACCCTGGATTTTATGTGCACCAGGCTTACCACCGGATAATACGGGAGACCCTGCCGGTTCTACGGCTATTGCCTTAAAGCCGGGTTTCTTTTTCTTTAGTACTTCAGAAACTCCGGTTATCGTTCCTCCGGTGCCGACGCCGGCGACAAGAATATCTACTTTCCCATCCGTATCCCGCCAGATTTCCTCGGCTGTAGTCAACCGGTGTATTTCCGGATTGGCCGGGTTCTTGAACTGCTGTGGCATATAATAATTCGGATTCGCCGCTGCCAGTTCCTCGGCTTTCTTGATTGCTCCTTTCATTCCGTCTGCACCGGGCGTAAGTACCAGTTGTGCACCGAAGATGGAGAGAAGTTGTCTTCTCTCCACAGACATTGTGTCCGGCATCGTCAATATTAGCTTATAGCCGCGCGCGGCGGCGACATAAGCCAGGGCGATGCCGGTATTTCCACTGGTTGGCTCCACAATTACCGTATTCTTGTTAATTAAACCTTTCTCTTCTGCATCCAATATCATTGCGGCCCCGATCCTGTCTTTTACGCTATGGATGGGATTGAAAGATTCGAGTTTGACTACTACTTGGGCTTGGGCGCCGTCGGTAACTCGATTTAATCTGACCAGAGGAGTATTCCCGATAGTTTCGGTTAAATCACGGGCAATCCCTCGGGTTAGAATCGGGATTTCGATAGTCTTGAAATGTAATTTCTCTAATTTTTGATTGTTTGTCATTTTATACTCCTTAATAAAAAAATATAAATTATTGATTTTTTTAATTTTATATATTTATATATATTCTGCTTTTTCTTTGTTCTTTTGCCTTTCTGCTAAATTTTGAAGTGTGGTCGAAGAAAGAACGTAATCTATTGCTATTTTCAATTTACTCCATCTATCTCTAATATCACACAAACTGGATCGTGGACACGTCTTTGCATTTCCCAGGCATTCCACTGGATCCGTTGAACCCTCCAACACCCTAACTATGTAATGAGTTTGAGTTGACATTTTAATCCTTTGACCTCAATAGTATACTAAAATAATCATATATAACAACAATAATCATATGTTGTACAATAACACGAAATTTATCCCGTGTCAATAGTTGACTGGTATAATCATAATAGTCTAGTATAACCATAGAATCTCCTTTTAAATAAACCATAGATTAATTGACCAATTTTAGGAAACGAAAGGAAAAAAGCCTATGGAAGATATCTATGAGGAAATAGTGCGAATAAAAAATCTGGGTGATGTCTGCGCTTTAGCCAGCATTGTTCGGGTAAAAGGTTCCTCACCGCGGCCTGAAGGCTCAAAGATGCTGGTGCGTAGCGACGGAACCATTCTTGGTTCGATCGGAGGAGGTTGTGCCGAAGCCGGGGTCTGGGAAGCTGCTACGAAAGTAATTAAGAATGAAACCCCTGTAGTTTTGGATTTTGACATGACAGGACGTGAAGATACCCCTGAAGGGCTCATCTGCGGCGGGACTATGCAGGTGTCTATCGAGCCTATTCTACCCCAACCGATAGTCTATATACTCGGAGCGGGACATGTCGGCTTTGCGGTTTCTAAAATCGCCAAATTAGCCGGTTTCAAAGTAATTGTAATTGACGACCGACCCGCCTATGCGAATCCTGAAAGATTTCCGGATGCGGATAAAATCCTCGTCGAAGAACCTGCGGATATGTTGTCCAAAATTAATGTCAACAAAGTTGCTCACCTCGTAATAGCCTGCCGCGGCCATCTGGAAGATCAGCGAACTTTGATAGAAGCATTAAAGACCAATGCCTTTTATATCGGGTTATTAGGCAGTAAAAAGAAGGTCAAAACCGTATTTTATAATATGGTGAAAGAAGGAGTCGCGGAAGAATCGCTAAAAAGGATTCATGCCCCCATCGGTATACCAATCGCCACGGATACCCCGGAGGAAATTGCCGTCAGCATTATGGCGGAAATAATCAATACACATAGACAAAAGAAGGATAAGAAACTACAAGAATAACAACTTTACTATTCATCAGCTGACACAAATTTTAAGGAAGCAATATATGGCGAAAACACCTATGCGTTGCCCATTTAACGATAAATTATGTATCGAGTGTACCCTCTATCGCGGACGGCATTACTACTTGTGTAATTGTGAACATTACCGCGGTTATATTAAACCTAAGAATAAAGTCATTACAGATGGAAAATTAGAATCAGCCGGGTTCGACAAAATAAAAAGGTTGTTAGAACCATGGTCAGAGATGTCTGATAAAATCAAGGAAAATACGTTTGAACCGATGATAAAACTGAGAATTATCGATATGGAAACCGGTAATCAGAGTACTTGTGAATCGGCTGAAGCCAAAACATGGAGATGGGATGACCCAACTTTCATGCGTATTGTTGCCGGTCATCAAGTTGATTCATGGACAAAATTGGCTGAAATAATGCAATATCTGGAAGAAAAAGGATCTACGGAACTGGTCATTCATGAAGGGCCGCGTTTTATGATGATCGCTGGAGGATAGTTATGAATTCTGTTAATTCCAAAACCGGGTTTATCTATAATTGTCAATCCATTGACTGTAATAGATAGCATAATGTGGCTAGGCCATTAAGTCACAGCAGGTTATAAGTCTGTGAGGCTATCTACGATGGAGCTTGCACCAGGTTGCCGAAGAATGGAATTCTGACTTGCGTATATTCAATTATCTGGTAAACTTCCGGGCCTTTATCGCGATGTGTTCTTTTTTAATTTTAAGTTTAGCGGTGAGTTCGTCGGCGAAAGCCCGGGCGTCCTGTTCGCGATCGAAAAGCATAACCGGTATACCGTGATTTTCTTCGACATGTCCCTTGAAATCTGAGATGTTATTATCGATGAAAGCCGTAATTTCCTCATTGTTTAACGATCCTGAATACTTGGTAATGTGAACCTCATGATAGGCTTTGAACGAGGGAGTTTCCCCGTTTTGAACCCGATATTTGTGTCCCCTTTCTTCTTCCAACATAATCCCTCCAATCAACTTTTTAGCCGAGTATCGCTTTTAAATCTGCCTCCGGAGTGGATATCGGCTTGATATTAAATTTGTCTACAAGGACTTTCACCACATTAGGCGAAAGGAACGCCGGCAGCATGGGGCCCAGATAAATATTCCTGATACCTAACGAAAGCAGAGTCAGCAGGATGCAGACTGCTTTCTGTTCATACCAGGAAAGCACCAGTGTCAGCGGTAAGCTATTCAAATCCGTTTTAAAGGCGTTAGCAAGGGCAGCCGCTACCTGAATGGCAGAATAGGCATCATTGCATTGTCCCATATCCAGAATCCGCGGCAGTCCTCCGATCTCCCCGATATCGAGGTCATTAAAACGATACTTGCCACAGGCCAACGTGAGGACAACAGTGTCTGCCGGAGTTTGTTTAACAAACTCCTTGTAATAGTTCCGGCCCGGCTTAGCACCGTCGCACCCGCCGACAAGGAAGAAATGCCTGATCGCGCCGGATTTGACCGCCGATATCAGCGTTTCCGCCACGCCCATGACAGTATTACGCGCAAAGCCGGTATTCAGTTCCGTGCCGCCATTAATGCCGGTGAATTGCTTATCCTCTTTCCAACCACCCAGGTCAAGAGCTTTTTTAATAATTGCAGAAAAATCTTTTTTACCGTCTTTTTCGGGAATGTGAATTACGCCCGGATACCCAACGACTGCCGTCGTGAAAATATTAGCGATATAAGAACTTCTCGGCAGCATCAGACAATTCGTGGTAAATAATACCGGAGCGGGTAAATCGCTGAACTCCTTTTGCTGGTTTTGCCAGGCCGTGCCGTAGTTTCCTTTAAGATGGGAATATTTATGTAATTCCGGATAACCGTGAGCTGGCAGCATTTCGCCGTGAGTATAGATGTTAATTCCTTTACCTTTTGTCTGCTCCAGCAGTTGTTTCAGGTCGAGCAGGTCATGTCCGGTGATCACAATGAATGGCCCTTTCTCGACTTTCAAACTGACCTTAGTCGGCGTCGGGTGGCCGAAAGTATTGGTATTAGCTTCGTCCAGCAACGCCAGGCATTTAAGATTAACTTGTCCGAATTCCATAATCAGTGACAGCCATTCATCGATAGTATGTTCCTCCCCAATGACCCTCAAACCTTTGAAAAACCAGGATGTGACCTCGGTACTATCTTTCCCCAATATATGGGCGTGCCACGCATACGCAGCCATCCCTCTCATACCGAAAAGCAGGGTCGAGCGTAAGGATATAATGTCTTTATCGCCATGGAATAGTTTATCGGGGTCGAAGTCTGCCGCGTTTCCCAGTTTCCCTTTCTCCGTTTCAACCCTGTTCCTCAGGTCATCTATGCGGTCGGGGTCGAAGTTCACATTGGTTATGGTCGCGAAAAGACTCTGTATGATAAGTTCACCGGCGGCTTTGTCCGTTCTTTTCCCGTTCGCAGCTCTGGACAATCCGATCAGAGCGCAAGTAAGTTCATCCTGTTTACGCGCTACTTCCGGTTTCTTACCGCATACGCCCCCTTTGGTACAACCTGTGCCTTGGGAGGTCTGCTCGCATTGGAAACAAAACATTTCTGTCATCTCGAACCGCCTTTCTTGATCTATCTTCACCGGAATATGTTACGGATAATATATTTTAATTGGTTTTATGTGTCCAAGATATGTAATCATAGCTGCCGAAGTAACCAATCTATGTCAGAAATGAGGAATATTCTCCATTTTCCAGAGTGATATCGATATAAAGGATTATTTTTCATCGTATTTCAATCGTGCTTGACTCTTGTTTTGAGCAGTTATATATTTTAAATGAGCTTTCTGGTAATATTTAGTATCCTGAAAGTTCTCTTTCAGTAGAAGTGAAAGTAATTGGTTGCCAATAATGAGAAAAAATTAATCGCCTTAATAATCCTGGCTGTATTAGCACTCTCACTGGACGAGTCTTTCATTGCTGCGATGGCAGACGAAACCCGCTGGATGATGTCCAACAATCCGACACCGAAAAACAGATGCCGAACTTACTGGATTACATTAAAGAAAATGGATTGAAAGCAATCAAACCTGAGGCAGTGAACATAATCCGTTGAAGGAGACTACGATGCGTATCAGGACCCAATTTTTAATTACGCTGCTCTTCTTTGGGGTGCTGGTGACAGGTATCTCTATTTCAGCAATCGTCACGAACCAGCAGGTAACCACGGTCATTGACCAGGTAAACCGGACCGGCGCAGTTGCCCAATCAGCCAATGATCTGAGCTATATCGCTAATGATTATATGATCTATCAGGATAGCCAGCAAATCAGTATTTGGCAAAAAAGATTTACTGTATTTTCAAGTGAAGTGGCCAAATTACGAGGGCAGACCCCCGAACAGAAGTCTCTCGTCAACAATATGGCGACAATGGTTCCTCAATTAAAAGATGTTTTCGATAGTGTAGTAGCCGGTCTCGGGACATTACCACAAAATCAGGCTGGAACCAATGCCGCATTGCTTCAAGTTTCGTGGAGTCGCATAGCTATGCAGACACAACAATTCGCGTCGGATGCTTCCAGCCTGTCGCAATTGTTCGTAAATCAGGTGAACCAGGCACAGCGCACCAATGTCATTGTTGTCGTTGTCATGGTCGGTATTTTCGTGGCTTATTTTATATTGAACTATTTAATGATTGAGAGGCGTACTCTTCAATATATCGCGGCCCTGCACGCCGGGACAGAAGCTATCGGCTCAGGCAATCTGGATTATAAGATCGAGGAGAAGCAAAACAATGAAATCGGCGATCTGTCGCGTGCCTTTAACCGTATGGCCGTCCGTTTGAAAGAAGTAACCGCTTCGAAGACCGATCTGGAAAAAGAGATCACCGAGCGTAAGAAGGCAGAGGAACGGATTCAACAATTAATGCTCGCAGCGCAACAGGAAAAAGAAAGACTGTCGTCACTGGTGAATAGTATACCCGACGAGGTCTGGTTTACCGATATAGATAAGAATTTCACGCTGGCAAACCCTTCAGTGCTTCGGGAATTTGGCGCAAAGGTGGATGGAATGGGGGTGGAAGCATTAGCGAATAGTCTGGAGGTCTTACGCCCTGACGGTGCTGTCCGGCCTGTTGAAGAAGCTCCTCCCTTGCGTGCTCTAAAAGGGGAGGTTATAAGAAATCAGGAAGAGATAGTTCGGACGCCGGCAACAGGTGAGCTTCGGTATCGGCAGGTTAGCGCCGCACCGGTTAGAGATCAGGAAGGTAACATCATTGGTTCTGTCTCAATAATGCGTGATATTACTAAACAAAAGAATGCTGAGAAAGCGATCAGGGAAAACGAACAGCGTTTCAGAGCAATTGCCGAAAATACTCCCGACCACCTGCTGGTTCAGGACCGTGACCTCCGCTATATTTTGGTCATTAACCCGCAGCTTGGCCTGACTGAAAAGGAAATGGTTGGCAAGACCGATTTTGAAATCTTAAAGAGCGAAGACGCGGAGAAACTGACGAAAATTAAACGGCAGGTTATCGAAAGCGGTAACCCGGTGCACATGGAGACCGAAGCGACGAATACTAACGGACAATTGGAGTATTTTAGCGGGAGTTATGTCCCGGAGTTCAACGAAGAAGGAAAGATAGAAGGGTTGATAGGGTATTTCCGGAATATTACCGAGAGCAAGCGGGCGGAAGAAAACCTGAAAGAAATACAGAGGATATTGGAGGAAGCTCAGAAGATAGCTCACCTGGGGAGTTGGGAGTGGAACGTTAAAACGGATAAACTCCATTGGTCAAAAGAGCTGTTTACAATATATGGCGTCGATCCCGAATCGTTTATCCCGACTATGTCCGCATTCGCGGAATTCATTAACCCTGACGACCGGAAAGCGGTAAACGAGGTAATGGCTCAGCTCACAGGAGGGGGCGATGCGGTAAACATTGATTTTAGAATAATCCGTAGCGATAAAGCGATACTTGATCTACACGCCACAAGCAAGGCATCTGCTTTCGATGAAAACGGCAAAGCGATCATTTACATCGGGACTACCCAGGATATTACCGCACGTAAAAAAGCGGAACGGGAAGTAATACGCCTTAACCGTGAACTACAGGCTATCGGCGAATGCGACCAGGCGATCGTCCATTCGGACGATGAAAAGGAGCTTTTATCCGAGGTTTGTCACATTTTGTGTTCGACCGGAGGTTATCGCCTGGCATGGGTGGGAGCAGTAGAGCATGATGAAGGCAAATCTGTACGGCCGTTTGCGTGGTGCGGTAATGGTGAATATCTCGCTAAAGCGAAGATCACCTGGGCTGATACTGAAAGAGGACGCGGTCCCACAGGGTCAGCGGTGCGCAACGGCCAGACGCACTATTTTCAAGATTTTAAGACGGAACCGGCAGCGGCTCCCTGGCGTGAAGCGGCAATCAAGTTTGGATACCGGTCGAGTATTGCGATACCTTTGAAAGATGACTCCGGAGAAGTTTTCGCTATATTTACTTTATACTCTGCCGAGCCTAACTATTTTGATCCGGCAGAAGTCAAACTACTGGAAGTTCTGGCCGGGGATTTGTCCTTCGGTATCAATGGAATACGAGAAAAGGCGAAACGCAGGCTGGCAGAAGCTGAACTGGCACATGTAGCCTCAATCCCGCAATTAAATCCCAACCCGATTATAGAACTCGATGCCGATGGTCGAATTATATTTCAGAATCCGGCAACAAAAAGATTATTCCCGGATATTTTAAGGCTGGGAATCCACCACCCGTTTTTGTCGGGTTGGAAAGAAGTAGTCCAAAACGTAAAAAGTGAAAAAGAATATTTGTTTAACCGGCAAGTGCCGGTCGGTGAATCCTGGTACGCGCAAACCATCATTTATGTGCCGAGAACGAATAACTATCATATTTACGCCAGGAACGTCACAGACCGTAAAAAGGCAGAAGATGCCCTGATCGAAAGCGAGAGTCAAATGCGCGCTTTCTTTGATAGCCCCGGAATCATGCGGGGGATTGTTGAAGTTGTCGATGATTCGACTGTGCGTCATATCAGAGATAATTCTACAACCTCCGGTTTTATCGGAATGGACCCGGAGGCATTAAGAAACAAATTGAGTTCAGAACTGGGTGAGCCCGCAGAGATCATCCGTCTCTGGGTAGAGCATTACAGACGAAGTCTGGAAACGGGGAAACCGGTCAATTTTGAATATTTGGACCGGCGCGGCGATAATGCAACATGGTTTACAGTGACTGTCAGTTATTTAAGGACAATGGAATCCGGTCAAGAGCAATTCGGTTATGTCGTTCAAGATATTTCAAAACGTAAAAAAATGGAGGACAAGCTCCAAAATAATGAAAACAGATTCAGGCTTTTAAGCGAAGTCAACAGTCTGTTATTGACCAGTCAACAGCCGGAACAGATCATCCATACGATCGCGGATAAGGTCATGGAATTTCTGAAATGCGATGCCTATTTTAATTTCATTGTCGATGAATCCAAAGGGCACTTGAGATTAAATGCCTACTCCGGGATACCGGCGGAAGCCGCCGCGGAAATTGAATGGCTGGATTTTGGGACGGCGATCTGCGGCTGTGTCGCCCGCGACCATAAACCGATCGTTTCGGAAAATGTCCAGGAAAACGGCGATGAACGGGTAGCACTGGTAAGGTCGTACGGTATTAAAGCCTACGCGTCTTACCCTCTGCGTACCGGCACAAAGATCACGGGCACGGTTTCCTTCGGCGCCAGGTCGCGCACCTCATTCACCTCTGATGAGCTCGGTCTTATCGAAATAATAGCAGACCAGATTTCCGTTGCCATGCAGCGAAAAAAATCGGAGGATGACCTGCGGGAAAGCGAAGAACGTTTTAACAAAGCTTTTTACGCCAGTCCTGCGGCATTATCCATATCCCGGGTCGATGACGGTAAATTTGTAGATGTTAATCCAAATTTCCTCGGTTTATTCGGATATTCGCGGGACGAGATTGTCGGTCACTTGGCCACCGAAATCAAAATATATGATAATCCGGTTGACCGGGCTGAAATTGTACGGATATTAAAACAGAAAGGCCATGTTCAGAATTATGAAGTGACGGCCCGCACAAAAGCCGGCACTGAAATTAAAGCGCTGACTTCCGCGGAACAAATTGAGATAAAAGGCCAAACCCACATTATCTGGACGACGATAGATATTACCGAACGTGAGCAAGCCGAAGCGTTATTGAGAGAAACCACCAATTATCTTAACAATCTGTTTAACTATGCTAATGCTCCGATCATAGTATGGGATCCGCAATTCCGGATTTCCCGATTTAATCCCGCCTTTGAAAGGTTAACGGGTTATAAGGCTAATTTCTTGTTAGGTGAGCAGTTGGGGCTGCTCTTCCCTCCGGATAAAAAAGAAGAGTCACTCCTGCAGATTCGCCGTACGATCCAAGGAGAAAGATTCGAGGTAGTAGAAATCCCGGTGCAGCGAGTCGATGGCGAAATACGTACTATTCTGTGGAATTCAGCCAATGTCTACGACAATGACGGACGGACGATCATCGCTACGATCGCGCAGGGACAGGACATCACGGAACGTAAGCAAACTGAAGAAAAATTGAAAACTTCAGAAACGCGATATCGTCGGCTTTTTGAGGCTTCCAAGGACGGGATTTTAATAATCGACGCCGATTCCGGACAAATTATTGATGTTAATCCATTCTTGACGCAAATGCTTGGCTTGTCGTATAAGGATTTTATCGGTAAAAATCTGTGGGAACTCGGATATTTTAAAGATATCGTTGCCAACAAAGCCAATTTTTCAGAATTACAATCTAAGAAGTATATCCGATATGAAGACTTACCTTTACGCGCCTCCGATGGACGGGAGATGAAAGTGGAGTTCGTCAGTAACCTCTATACTGTCGATCACAAAACAATTATCCAATGCAATATTCGTGATATTACGAAACGCAAGTTGGCGGAAGAAAAATTGCAAGAGACCACCCAGTATTTAAATAACCTGCTTGATTACGCCAACGCCTCGATCATTGTCTGGGACTCGCAACTCCGTATAACGCGTTTTAATCACGCCTTTGAAAATCTGACCGGCATCAGCGCCGAAGAAGCCATCGGGAAAAAATTGGACATACTGTTCCCGGAAGACAGTAAAACGGATTCCATGAACCACATCGACGAAGCGAGGTCCGGTCGACGCTGGGAGGCAGAGGAAATACCCATCCTGCGAAAAAACGGCGATGTGCGTATCGTATTATGGAACTCAGCTACACTGCTGGGAATAGATGGCAAAAAGATGGTTGCCACGATTGCGCAAGGGCAAGATATAACAGAGCGCAAACAGGCTGAAGAAGAAGTTAAAAAACTGAATGGGGAATTAAATCACCGAGCCACCGAGCTTGAAGCCGCCAACAAAGAACTGGAAGCCTTTTCTTATTCCGTTTCGCATGACTTGAGAGCGCCGTTGCGGACGATGCAGGGTTTCAGTCAGGCATTATTGGAAGACTGCTCCAACATATTAGATGACCAGTGCAAAGACTACCTCCAGCGTATCCAGGGTTCGGCTGAATTGATGGCGCAACTCATCGACGACATGTTAAAATTGTCGCGCCTGACGCGAGCCGATATGATATTCAATGACGTCAATTTGAGTGAAATGGCAAAATCGATAGCTAACGATTTGAAATCAACACAGCCTAAGCGAAAGATAGGGTTTGATATCACTCCGGAATTGATAGTAAAAGGGGATGATAAATTACTGCGGGTTGCGCTGCATAATTTAATGGAAAATGCCTGGAAGTTTACTGGGAAAGTCCCTAAAGCCCGCATCGAATTGGGTGTCATGATGCTTGAAGGCAAGACAACCTACTTTGTTCGTGATAATGGCGCAGGATTTGATATGGCCTATGTAGGGAAAATATTTAGTCCGTTCCAGCGTCTGCATACAATCGCAGAATTCCCCGGTACCGGTATCGGACTGGCGTCCGTGCGGCGAATTATAAATCGTCATGGCGGGCGTGTGTGGGCTGAGGGTAAAGTGGGGAAGGGAGCGACTTTTTATTTTACGTTGGGCGGATAAGTATTTTTAACAGATTGCATTGGTGTCAGCTACTGCGTTAGAATAACATCTATTGTTAGTAATAGAAATGGGAAGACTAGTAATGTATTTAAGGGAGTAATATCATGGCTGAGAAGAGTATTCTATTGGTGGAAGACAACCCGAATGATGTGACGTTGACCGAACGGGCTCTCAAGAAGTCCCACATTCTCAACAAACTCGTCCTGGCGAGAGACGGGGTGGAAGCGTTGGATTATCTATTTGCGACAGGCGCTTACACCGGTAGAGATGTGAGCGATATGCCCCAAGTGGTATTGCTGGATATAAAGCTACCGAAGATCGACGGGTTGGAAGTCCTGAAACGGATACGCGCCGACAAGCGCACGAAATTGCTTCCGGTAGTCATTCTAACTTCATCAAACGAAGAACAAGACATGGTTAACGGCTACGCTCTGGGCGCCAACAGCTATATCCGTAAACCGGTAAATTTCAATCAGTTTGCGGAGGCAGTGCGTCAATTGGGATTGTATTGGCTGGTACTGAACGAATGCCCGCCCTATAACCTGAGGAATATGGATGCCTAAACCTTTACGGGTTTTGATCGTTGAAGACTCGGAAAACGATGCTTTATTGCTCCTGCGGGAATTGAGGCATATCGGTTATGATCCGTTGTTCGAACGGGTTTTTACAGCCAAAGATCTGAACGCTGCTCTGGAAAAACAATCGTGGGATGTCGTCATCTCCGACTTTGTTATGCCCCAATTTGGCGGACTTGAAGCGCTAAAACTGGTCAAAAGAAAGGGATTAGACATTCCATTCATCATTACATCGGGAAAAATCAGCGAAGATACGGCTGTGATGTCGATGAAAGCCGGAGCAGCCGATTATATCATGAAGGATAACCTGAAAAGGTTGGGGCCTGCCATCGAGCGTGAGTTGAGTGAGTATTCCATGCGGATCGAGAGTGAGAAAGCAACCCGGGCGCTTAAAGAACGTGAAGAAGAATTATACAATCTTAAAACTATAAATCAGTTAAAAGATGAATTTATCGGGCTGGTATCCCACGAGTTGCGCACGCCGCTCACGGTTATTTTAGGAGCATTGAGCACAATCATTACCGAAGGTGACAAGTTATCCCCGAAGGATAAAAAGCAACTTATCGGCGACGCCTATTCCGAAGCAGAAACTCTTTCCGATATCCTCACAAATCTCCTTGAACTAGCACGCGCTCAAGCGCACCGTTTACAGATCACAGAAGAACCCGTCGATATCAGGGAAACTATCGACATGGTTATTGGAAAAATGAAGCAGCAAATCCAGTCACGACAGATAGTAATCGATTGTAAAGAATCGATTAATGTCACTGCAGACCGCGTTCGAGTCCAACGTATTTTACATAATCTACTGGATAATGCCATCAAGTATTCGGACCCAGGCACAAAAATAGAGATATTTGCCCGTAACGACGGTAATGACGTACTGATCGGGGTCAAAGACAAAGGTATCGGAATTCCTGCGGATAAACAGGGGAAACTTTTTGAGCCGTTCCAGCGTCTGGAACCGCAGAACATAAAAGCAACCGGCACCGGATTAGGACTGGTAGTCTGCCGACGTCTTGTGGAAGCGCACGGGGGACGAATGTGGGTAGAATCCCAAACCGGGCAGGGATCTACATTTCAGTTCACATTACCGTTGTCTAATATGGGTGGTTTTAGAACCAAGAAATAATTAAATCAAGCTGAGGCGAGAAGATGAAAAGATTTTCGATTTTACTGGTTGATGACGAAGAACGGATTCTTAATTTTCTTAAAACCAAGCTAAAATCATTGGGTTTTGAGGTATTGTTGGCCGGGAATGGTGTGGAAGCGCTGGAACAGATTCAAGGACAGGAACCGGATCTGGTAGTGCTGGATGTGATCATGCCGAAAATGGATGGATTTCAGACTCTTAAGGAGTTGCGCATATTCTCTTCTGTGCCTGTTATTATGCTCAGCGCTCGGGGCGACGATTCCGATAGGATCAAAGGCTTGGGCTTAGGCGCAGATGATTACCTGCCAAAACCTTTTAATCCGGACGAACTGGTAGCCAGGATTGAAGCAATAAAGAGGCGTTTAGGTTCCCCGGAACGGAAGAAAAGCCCCAAGGAACTTATATTACATGATATAAATATTAATTTTGATGAAAGGCGCATTACCGTCCGTGGTGAAGAAGTTAAACTGACCCGAATTGAATGGCTTTTATTGAACGAACTGGTCAGTAATGCTGGACATTTAATGGTCTATTACGACTTATTAGCAAGAGTCTGGGGACCCGAATACCGCGATGATATTCAAATATTAAGAACGTGTATAAGCCGCATCCGGCAAAAAATAGAAAACGATCCCGAAAATCCAATGATTATCACCACAGTGCCTAAGACGGGCTATATTTTTAACAAATAACCGTTTGCAACTGATCAGGTTATCTTAGCCATAACGCGCTCGCCATCTATTTTCACTTCATAGACAGCGAGTGATTTTTGTTGTTTCGCCGCCATACCGAACATGGATGCCATTTTACCCATCGGGGACATGAGACCGGCACCGGTTACCCAGCGGATCACTCTGCCGTCTTTTAGGTCGAACTGGGAGCCATGAATCGGACAGGTAACGATCGTGCCCTTCAGGTTACCCCTGGAAAGGAAACCGCCCATGTGAGGACAGCGCCCGGCGGCCGCATAATATTTGCCGGCGACCCGGGCTACGGTAATATCCTTGCCTTCCATGTAAACCCGCTTCATAGTGCCGTCGGTAAGCTCGTTTGTCTTACATAGCTCTGTAAAATCAGCCATTTATTCCCTCCTATAATTCCTGTCACGTAAAATAAACTACCGGATCATCTTTATAAATTCTTTCACCTGATAATCCCATTCACGTGAAAGAAAGTCCACCGAAGTCTTGCCGTTTTCCGCACAGGCAGAAACATCGATCGTCCCGCCGCCGCCTTCGAAACTGGCAGAGGTATCCGCTTGTGCGGTGATCTTAAGTTTGTAATTATCAGGCCCGAAGAATGTAATCGCTTTCATGATGACTTCCTCCGGCGATAATTTCGTTTTGGTGGCGATTCTTAACATATACTACTCCTTTTTATGGTTTATTATTTATTAAATTTACTGGATATTATAGATATACAAATGCGTGCCTACTTCCACATCACCGGTGAGCTTAACATGAGCGGTGATAGTCTGCCCAACCTGTAATGCTTTAGTGCTCTCGTCGGTGTAGAAGGGTACCGCTTGCCCCACTTTATCGATGGTCGGGTTCGGTAAGTCACCGACGTTCTGTGAGTTGGTGACCATGACATCTATTTCCCACGGGTAGCCGGTGGTCATATTTTTAATTGCCTTAATTTGACCGGTAATAATGCTATCGGTCCGCACGAGGCTTCCGCCGCCCGGTCCGGTGGCTGTTGCGGTAGTGGTTGTTTTAGTACAAGATACAAGACTTCCTGCCGATAAAACTATTACCATGATGACCGTCAGTAAAATTATTTTGTTTGGTTTTGGCACGGGTACTCCTTTGTATATGATTTAATATTAAAGGCTAATAATCCAATTTAGGACTACCGTCACGACAATAATGTCCCATCGGCTGATAATTAAAGAGTTTATATTCTGGGAAAATTACGCACTTACCGCACATGCAATCCAGTTCAGGCCTGATATCTGCACATGTCGCTGCTCCGGTAGCACAATAGACACCCGGAATATCTTCACGAACGAGCGGATGTTTATTCATGGCTTCGTTAATTTCCGCGCTCTTGCTGCTGACGCAACTACTGGATATCTGGACGGGACATCTTGAGCATTGGCATTTACTCACGTTCGTGCTAACGAAGTGAACGGAAACACCGGTCTGCATTTTTAAACCTCCTTTTCGCATGGTTGTATTTGTCACATTATGAGTTGTTCTATCTAAAATAGTTATATAATTCCGGGCGAACTGCTTACATTATTATGACATTTTACCGGATTTGTTCTATGTAAATTGCCATAATTTAGTAATAATTTCCCTCCGCATTTTATAACTTCCTGATTCTTTATCTTCTACAATTTGCTGTGAATGATTTTATATAAGGTGGAAGGAAGATGTCTATTTCAATAGGAAAACAAAGACCCGCCCGGTTAGCGATCGCGGAAACTGAAACCTTACCTGAGGAAGTGATGGTTTTTTGTCCGATGTGTAAGGCGTTCGAGACTGTCTGGTTTAAGGACAGCGCATTAATTCAGACAAGAAAATTCACGCAATATGGCACTCATGTTTATCACGATTGCGGCTCCAACGAACCGTGCAGGATCTATCTGACCATGTAAAACAGGACAGACTTAAATTTGAGACAAGCGATTATTGTTGAGGAAGTAATCGTATGAATCGGGTAATTGGGAGGGCAAAGATGAATAGAATGGTAGCGACGATTCTTGCCGGGGGAAAAGGCGCCAGGATGGATATATTCTGCCAGGTGAGACCTAAACCGGCATTACCATTCGCCGGGAAATACAAGTTTATCGATTTCAGCTTGAGTAATTGTGTCCACTCTCAAGTCAAAGATATTGCGCTGCTGGTTGATTATCAGCGTGCTCATCTGGAGAGTTATCTGAAACAATGGAAAAAGGAGCATTCACCAAAAGGCTCCATTAATATTTTAGAGCCTGAAAATAACGGTTCTTATTGTGGCACTGCCGATGCCCTGCATCAGAATCTGAGATTTTTACAGAAAAATACAGCCGATAGAGTATTGATTATGCCGAGTGACCAGGCTTACAAAATGGATTATCGCAAAATGCTGGCTTTCCATGAAAAGTTGAAAGCAGATGTCACGATTGGGGTGGTGCCGGTGCCGATCGAAGAAGCTCACCGTTTCGGGACTTTAACCTTGGGAGAAAACGGACAGGTTATTGAATACCTTGAAAAGCCCGATGTTCCTAAAAGTAATCTGGTCTCAATGGGTATTTATATTTTCAATAAAGACATCCTGATAAAACGACTCATCGAAGATTCAGAAGAACCTGATTCGATCCATGATCTCGCTTATTCGATCACTCCGGGAATGATCGGACGGGATAAAGTTTTCGCCTATCGTTTCGATGGATTCTGGCGGGACATCGGAACTATTGCAGCCTACTATACTACCAGCTTGGAACTGAATGGAGCTAAACCGCCGTTCAGTCTAGACGGCACTTGGCCTATTTTAACCTGTGAAAATGACGAACCTGTCAAAAAATCCACCATGGGAGTAGTTGAGAATAGCATTATCAGTCCGGGGTGTGTTATCAAAGGAAGGGTGGAGAATTCGATCCTGTCACCGGGAGTTAAGGTTGATGAATGCGCGGTCGTGAAAAATTCGATTCTAATGTCTAACGTCTCAGTGGGTTTGCACAGTATGGTTGATTCCTGCATCGCTGACGAAGAGGTTAACATCGGGGAATTCTGTTATGTAGGCTTCGGCAGCGATCATAGAGAGACCGCGGAATGCACTTTATTAGGAAAGGGCGCGGCGATTTCGCCGCATACCGCCATTGCGCGGGGTTGCAAGATAATGCCTTTTTCTAACCCCGCTGAATCCGCCCGAAAAGTGTTTGTTAGAGACTACCGGTCCATATCGGTCATCGAATCTGAGCCTCATTCTCATAAAACCGGAATCGTCAGTTAAAACAACCTGGCTGCGAGTTTAAGTAAATACAGAGGAAGGCGGGGCGGTGAAAATAAAAGTGATTTTTTACAGCATGTACGGTCACACATACAGGTTAGCCGTATCGGTCGCTGAAGGCGCGAGTGAAGTCCGGAACGCAGATGTGCAACTGCTGCAGATTCCGGAGTTAGTTCCTCTGGAAATTATGGAGAAGTCCGGAGCTAAAAAGGCGAGGCAGTCCTTTTCACATATTCCTATTGCAAAGCCGGTAGATATGGTGGACACGGACGCGATAATATTCGGGACACCAACCCGCTTCGGTAACATGTGCGGGCAGATGCGTAACTTCTTTGACCAAACAGGCAGTCTATGGGCTCAAAATGCGTTTGTGGGCAAAATAGGGAGCGCGTTTGCATCATCATCGACTCAACACGGAGGGCAAGAAACTACACTTATTACGATTTATATAACCCTGCTGCATTTGGGAATGATCATCGTGGGTTTGCCATACTCGGAAATACGGCAAACGACAATGAGTGAAATTACCGGCGGGAGCCCTTACGGGTGCACGAGCATTACCGGTGCCTCCGGGGGCAGGATGCCGAGTGAGAACGAAATGGCAATGGCAAAGTTCCAGGGGAGGCATGTGGCGACCATTGCCGGCAAGATAGCTGATTAACAAGTTTTAAATAGCGGATAATATGAGGCGACAAAATGTCACGGAACAAAATGAGTGAGGCCACTCAGTTAAATAATATTCAACTATCGCTGGAGCGGTTTGACGGCAATCCCATACTGAAACCGGATGCTAAACATCTTTGGGAAACAAAAGCTGTCTTTAATCCGGCCGCGATTTATGAAGGCGGTAAGGTGCACATTCTTTACCGGGCTATCGGTGATACGGATGTCTCCGTTTTAGGTTATGCCTCCAGTGTCGACGGGTTGCATATCGAAGAACGCCCCGATAAACCGGTGTATGTCCCCAGAGAACCTTTTGAGGGAGCGAATCCGTCTCAACCATATGTTTCCGGGTCTCCTGGGATTTATATCTCCGGGGGAGGCGGAATGGGTGGTTGCGAGGACCCACGACTGACCAAAATAGACGACCGGGTATATATCACATATGTAGCATATGACGGTCACAGTCCTCCGCGGGTAGCGTTGAGTTCAATTCACATCGATGACTTTCTTCATAAGAAATGGAACTGGAAAAAACCGGTGCTCATATCTCCACCGTATAAGGTTGATAAGAACGCCTGTATTTTGCCGGAAAAAATCAAAGGGAAATATGTGATTTTCCATCGCATTTTCCCGAATATCCTGATCGACTTTGTAGATGATCTGGAATTTGACGGTAAGACCAGATGGCTGGAAGGGCAATATAAAATCCCGATCAGATCATTAGGTTCTGATTGGGACAGTTTAAAGGTAGGCTGCGGGCCGCCGCCGCTAAAGACAAGAGACGGTTGGTTATTGATCTATCAGGCAGTCTGCCGCCGTGATGAATCACGTTATAAGATGGGGGCGATGTTGCTCGATTTGAAAGACCCGACAAAAGTTCTGGCCCGGAGTCGAAATCCGATACTGGAGCCGGTGGCAAGTTATGAAAACGAAGGTTGGAAAGCCGGCGTGGTTTATCCGTGCGGGGCTGTAGTGATCGATGACCGGTTGTTCGTTTATTATGGCGGGGCTGATATGGTTGTTTGTGTGGCGTCGACAAAATTAGCGCATTTTGTGGAACAACTTGCCACGGACCACAAAGAGCTAAAACCGCGGAGCATTCCCGTTCAGCCTCCGACGGATACAAAATTCAAGAAACCGGATCAAGGATATTGTCTGAGGTGTCAGAAAATGCAACCGATCAAGAATCCGCGCCATGTCATTCTGAAAAATCTGCGGCATGCGATCCAGGGTGTTTGTTTCTGGTGCGGGACAAAAATATCGAGAATAGTAAAATCCAAGCCGGATACGGATGATGATGAGATTTGCCGATAAATTGAAGAGATTAATTATAATAGGATGGTTTTGATGTACAAGAAAATAATGGTACCACTGGATGGTTCGGATTTGGCAGAATGTGCCCTGGAACATGTAAAGGCGATAGCCCTCGGATGTGGTGTACCGGAAGTAATTCTTTTTAGAGTGGTTGAGCCTATTTATACCGGCGCAGACGCGATGTCTTATGGTGCCGTGATGTACGCCGATCTGGTTAATCAAATTGAGAAAACGGCCCAAGAGTATATTACCGACGTTACGGCAAGATTTAAGAAAGACTCGGGCATTGAAGCTCGACCGATGGTAACTCACGGTGGCGCGGCAGATGAGATATTGGAGTACTCTAAAAAGAATCAGGTAGATCTGATCATTATGACTACCCATGGTAGATCGGGGGTATCCCGGTGGCTATTCGGCAATGTGGCCGACAAAGTATCGCGTCATTCAACAGTACCGGTTCTGGTAATCGCTCCACCCGGTTGCCGTTTAGAGGACCCTGATCAAAACAAAAAAACGAAAAATTAATTAAATAATGTGTGTTTAAACTTAGATGTAGAAGAAAAAGGAGACGGTGGATGGAATATAATAAAGTGATCGTGCCTCTGGACGGTTCTAAACTGGCTGAAAGTGTGTTACCTCATCTGGAGAAGATCGCCAAAGGTTGCAGCATTCCTCAAATTGTTTTAGTTACGGTAACCGAACCGGTGAAGGTGAAGACTCCGCGGGGAGAACGCATTGAAGAATTACCTGGTATATACGATAAACCGATAATTTTCTATGGAAATGTACCAACAGCGGGCATCGGCGGAGTTATCTACCCCGGCTCCATCAGGGATTTGCCTGTTACAATCGGTAAAATGGCCAAGACTGGATATGCTTACCTGACCGGCATCGCAGAAAAACTGGGAAATGACGGGATGCAAGTGCGCGTTGCTTTACTGGTAGGGAATGTAGCTGAAGAAGTCACCCGTTTCGCCAGGGAAGAAAAAGCAGACCTGATCATTATGGCGAGCCGCGGTAGAAGAAGTCTACGACGTTGGGATGTGGGCAACGCCGCTGCCAAGGTTTTTCGTACTACTGATATTCCAATGCTGCTGGTAAAACCGCCGGCCGGTTTCAAAGAGACTAAACCCGTGAGGAAAGGCAAGGCTCTTTAGTCCTTTTATGCTTATAGGGCTGCATTATAATAAATCTCAATCATCGTGTATGAAAACAGAATTGACCCTCTTTTTGGAGAGGGTCAATTCTGTGTATTAATACACTTGAATATAAGAATATAGTTAAAATCAGTCTTCCTGATAAGGGTTTTCGCCGCTTTGGGTTGCGTCAGCCTTTAGCAAATCCTAAATGTTAACTACCCGCAAGGCGTTCCGGTCATTGCGTTGGTATACCATATATTTCCGAAGCGGGAAGAACGACGATATTATTCTCGACATCCGAGACACCCGGAGCTGCCCAGGCGGCAGAACCCGCTTCCTGTTTCTCTGCCCAAGAATGGACACTACCGCTAAGTATCACTTTACTACCTTTGGACTCAATGATAAGGTCTCTGGCATCAAGGGCTGAATGTCGCTTAAAAGCCTGTTTTATTTTAGACCTGACATTGACCGCACTGACCGAAGGTTTTAGCGTAATCTGATTGACGATACTTTTTACCCCCATTAAACAACAAACAGCATTATGCGCGGCATCCCGTTGATATTCCCAATCAACCTCGCCGCTGAGGATCACTTCTCCATCCTGCATCGTTACTTTAACCCGCTCGTCAGGTACCACAACATTCCATTCAATGGCATTCAAGGCCGCTTCGGCAATATCCGAGTCATTGCGTTCGAATGATTGAGGTAGCCGGACTTTAATTTCTTCAGCGATAGCTTTCACGCCGGTTACGCGGCTGGCGGCGCGTTCAACAGCCATTTTTTCCATGAAGGTGTCCACATTCCCGCTCAATGTTACGATCCCGTCTGTGACAGAGACGCCTATTTTTGAGGCCTCGACACTCGGTTCCCAGTTCAATTCAGAAATGACATCAGCCTGTACCAATGCATCGGTTTTCATATCATTCTCCTTTTTTCAATTTTCGCCAATTTACCATAGTTATTATGAGAACCCCGGTGTGTAGAAGTCATAAAATATGTATCGGGGCCGTTACCGAAATATGACATTTCAATATTTTCCATTGTTAGTCAACAAATAAATTACCGTTGGCATAAACAGTGCATGTCGTCAGACATAATTACACAGTTTAGTAATATATTCACAGGTATATTTATGACCAGGACATAATTGTTTCTTATTATTAAAAATAGTGATAAGGAGGAAAGGCAAGTGACTATTATCGAAATTGCGAAAGTCAGTGAAATTCCTGTCGGAAGCATGAAAGGTGAAAATATTGGCGGGAAGGATATTTTAATCGCTAATTATGAGGGCCGTTACTTCGCGATAGGGGTAATATGCACCCACGCCGGTGGTACCCTGGCACGGGGAATACTCGATGTGACCTGTCCGGTACATGGCTCAACTTTCGATGTCACCACAGGTAATCGAATCTCCTGTCCTGCTAAACAAAATGAGAGGAAATACGACCTCAAGGTAGAAGGTACCGTTATTAAAATCGATGTATAACAGATTGAAGGTGGAGAATTGCAGGACGTTAAAGAGATGATGACCGCGCCTGATTTTAAGATGATGGATAGTGAAGGAAAGGAAGTTACCCTTTCCCAATATAGAGACAACAAGCGCGTTGTTCTGATCTTTAACCGTGGTTTTAGCTGCCAATATTGCCGCCGACATATGGGGCAATTACGGCAGGATTATCAGAAATTTATTGAGCGTGATACCGAGGTAATTGCGGTAGGCTCGGAAGATACGGCACCTTTTTCCTATTTCTGGCGTCAGGAACGCATGCCGTTTATCGGTATTCCCGACTGCAAACACTCAGTTGCTAATTTGTTCGGGCAGAAAGTGGACCAGTTCAAACTGCCTAGTCTGATAATAATCGATAAAAGCGGGAAAATCCGCTTCCGTCACTTCGGCAATTCAATGAGCGATATCCCAACAAACGATGAGGTGCTTTCATTATTGGATCAGTTAAGCGAGGAGTTTGCTCAGGAAGTACAGAGGTCATGGTGAATGTTATCAGTGGATACAAAAGAAACATGAGGGGGGAAATTGAATGAAATTAGCTACTAAGAATTGGGGAAAAATATTGTTAGCTCTAATAGCCTCAATTGCAATCGTCGGAGTTACCGCTTGCGCGTCGAAAACATCGACCGCAACGTCGACTGCGACAAATCCAACAACGACGACCACGTCGCCCTCCGGCACCGCGGGGAGCGCACCGCCTGAGGTTACGCAATATGAAAAAGATTGGCCTTTACCGGGGAAAGACTACAACAACACCCGTGCGACAACCGACTCAGCGATCAACTCAACTAATGTCGCTACTCTTGGTGTTTCGTGGGTATTTAATGTCCCCAGCGGTCAGGGAACATTCGGTTCGATATCAACTACGCCGATAATCATGGGAAATAATGTCTACATACAAGATATCGGAAACAATACTATGGCTCTTGACCTGACTACTGGCGCGCAGAGATGGCAAAAAGTGTATAACATCGCCAATGAAGGACCAAATGGAGCCTCCGTAGGCTACGGAAAAGTATTTGTCAGCGCCAGCCCTTATGAGATGGTGGCACTTGACGCAACCACCGGCAATGAAATATGGCGAACGCCTTTGGTGGACATAGAGAAGAACCCATCCCAGGGCGTTAATGGGATAGATATCCAGACGACCGTTTATGATGGCATTGTTTACACGTCCACTGTGCCCGGTAATGCCGGAGTTTTTTATGCCGGCGGCGGCATGGGAGTCATCTATGCTCTTGACCAGTCAACCGGCAAAGTAGTCTGGAGTTTCAATACTATTCAGGATACCAACCTGTGGGGACATCCTGAAATCAACAGTGGAGGCGGCGCATGGTATCAACCTTCGATCGATACCAAAACGGGAAATCTTTTCATCGGTACCGGTAATCCGGCGCCATTCCCGGGGCAGCCAAAAGCCACCGGTATTCCTCAAGATTGGCCTAACGGCACTAGTCGGCCGGGAGCTAACCTTTACACCTGTAGCCTGTTGGCTCTTGATCATGCGACCGGTGAATTGAAATGGTACAACCAGGTCAGACCTCACGATATAAATGATTATGATTTACAAATCCCGCCTATTCTGGCGACGGCTAATTATGCCGGTAAACAACAGGACGTAGTTATCACCGCCGGCAAGATGGGATATGTCTACATGATGAACCGCAGCACCGGTAATCTGCTATGGTCGATCCCGGTGGGTACCCATACCAACGATCTGCTATCGGCGTTCCCGACAGATGCGCAAATACCGGTAATACCGTCGTCTATCGGTGGGGTTGAGACTCCGATGTCCTATGCCGATGGAGTAGTGTATGTATTGGCTAATAATACACCTTCGGAGATTAAAAACGGCTTGACAACCCCGGTATTCGGACTCAACAAAAGCACATCCGACCTTTTGGCGATCGATATTAACTATGGGCGTGTTTTATGGGATGTACCATTGAATGCCGGCGGCTTCGGGGGCACTACTGTAGTTAATGATCTTGTTTTTACAGCGACTTATGATGGTAAAATTTATGCTTTCAAGCGTGACACCGGCGCACAGGTTTGGAGTTATCAAGCTCCGTCAGGCGTGAACTCTTTCCCGGCATTCGCGGGCGACATGATGGTATTACCGGATGCCGGTCCCGGTGGACCAGCTTCGGTACTCGGCTTTAAATTGGGCGCTACCAACCCGGCGGTCAAACTGGCATCACCTGCAGATGGTGCGAACATCGCCGCAGGCGACCTCGTGGTTAATGCCGAGGTCACTAACTTCAATGTCGTGGACAAGCAGGGCGAGGCAAATAACGACGTCGAAGGACATTTACATTTCTATCTGGATGTCGATGCCCCGACAACAACGGGGCAACCTGCCATTCCTTCCAGCGGAACATGGGCAGATGTCTCTGGAACTACTTATACATTCCCCAAAGTGGCTGCCGGTACTCACACTATTTCAGTAGAGTTAGTCAATAACGACCACACACCGCTCAACCCTCCGGTAGTACAGAAAATTACAGTAACCCTTGATAATAATCCGCGATTAACAATTTCCTCTCCAACCAACGGAGCTATCAAGAAAGCCGGTTCGATTACGATCAACGCCAGCGTCACTAATTTCAATGTTGTGGACAAGCAGAGCCAGGCAAATAACGTCGGTGAAGGACATCTTAATTTCTACATGGATGTCCAGCCGCCTTCGGATCCGACAAAGCCGGCGATTCCTGCGTCGGGTGTCTGGGCGCATGTTTCCGGTACATCCTATACCTTTGATAATGTTCCTGTAGGCTTGCATACATTCTACGTTCAACTGGTGAGTAACGACCATACGCCATTGTCACCTGATATTACAGCTTCCATTCAGGTACAAGTGATCACCTATACCGGAGGCTACGGCGCACAGTGATTCATTAATGCTGATTTCCGGCGGGTGGTATTTACCACCCGCCGGTACAGGTAATCTAAAAAGAAGAATAAGGAGAAACATATGAGCAAAAAAGGATCTCGTTTAGTCACACTAATGGCAGCTATTACCATTATCGGTTGTCTCCTGATATTGAGCGCTTGCTCAACAAAAACGAGTACAACCTCCACATCGTCAGTCCCGACTTCGACAACAAATGGCACTATAACATCCACAACCTCCACAACTCAAGCGGTGGCATTGTCTGTTGACACAAATAACAAGTCAGGAATAGGCGAATACCTTGTCGATGGAAAAGGAATGACTTTATACTGGACGACGGGGGATTTAGTAGGGGTAAGTAATATCACCGGAGCTACATTGGCAAACTGGCCTGTCTTTTATGCCGTGAACATGTCTTTCCCCGCATCTTTAAGTGCATCAGATTTTAGTTCCTTTACCAGGGCTGACGGAACAAATATGCAAACCACTTTCAAAGGCTGGCCACTTTATTACTATATAAAAGATGCGTCTCCAGGCGACACGCTTGGTCAAGGAGTTGCCAATGTATGGTTTGTGGTTAACCCGACGGCTTCGGGGCCTGCAGCGCCTGGTACTAACTCAACAACCAGTTCAACAACCAGCACAACTACTACAACGCCATCGACCACTACCACTACCACTTCAACAACTACTACGCCATCGACCACTACCACTACCACTACCACTTCAACAACTACTACGGGTGGCGCTCCGGTAACGATAAGCTTGATTGCAAAGAACATATCTTTTAATATGAGCACGATCACGGTTTCTGCCGGAGCCAGTGTCACAATCAACTTCAATAACCAGGATTCCGTTCCGCATAATTTTTCCCTTTTCACAAATTCGAGCGCGAATCCCCCGGCTCTCTTCCAGGGGCAAGTAGTTTCAGGACCGGGAACGGCGACATATACGTTTACAGCCCCCACAACGCCGGGAACATATTTCTTCCGATGTGATATTCACCCGACAATGATGACCGGTAGTTTCATCGTGCAATAAGCTATTTATCAACTATTTAACAGAGAGCTAGAACTAGGAAATGTTGGTTTTAGCTCTCTTGTTTTTTAATATTTATTAATCTTATTTACAACTTGACAGGAACAGCGTGGGACGGGTATGCTTTTTAGAAAGCAGCCTAGAAAATCAATAGTTATTACTTATTCGGAGTTTTAGAATTTTCACCATGATCGATAATAGACAAGAAATGTTTGCGCGATTTACAAGGGATAGGGCAAACCTGGTACCTGTCCTGCAAAATGTACAGGAAACCGAAGGGTATCTATCGCCGGAAGCTATCGACGAAATCAGCCGGTTCTTAAATATAACTGCAAACGATATTTATAGCGTTGCCAGTTTTTATGCTCAGTTCCGGTTTGAGAGGCAAGGAAAACATACTATCAAAGTATGTCAGGGCACGGCCTGTCATGTACGCGGCGGGCAGCAAATTCTGGAGACAGTAGAACGCGAGTTAAAATTACCGCCGGGAAGGTCTACCACAGACGATTATCAGTTTACTTTGGAGCGGGTTGCCTGTTTTGGATCTTGCGCCCTGGCTCCTGTGGTGGTGGTGGATAGTAATGTGTACGGCAGAGTCACCACTGCGAAAGTTAAAGAACTATTAGCTGAATTTCGGGAGAAATAATCGTGTCGTTAGATGAAATCCGTAAACAGGCATTGTCTGAAAGAGCAACTTTAGAAAATAGTAAAAAGACCCGCATTCTCATCGGAACCGGCACGTGCGGCCGCGCGGCCGGAGCAATGGCTGTTCTGGAAACGATCAATAAAGAATTGGCTGAACGGAAGATCGATGCGATCGTGACTCAGGTAGGTTGTATCGGGCTTTGTTATATCGAGCCCCTCGTAGATATCATTAAGCCCGGACGTCCGCGTATCTGTTATAGCGGTGTTACACCCGAGATCATGACTCAGCTTATTGAGGACTATGTCGTTAACGATAACCCCCGTCCTGAGCTGGCACTCGGTACTATAGGTGAAGAAAGTGTGCCGGGTATTCCCAAGCTGTTTGATCACCCTATGTTGAAATCTCAAGTACGTATCGCTTTACGTAATTGCGGTCATATCGACCCCGAAGATGTAAATGAATATGTTGCTAACGGCGGTTATACCGGACTGGCCAGAGCGCTTAAAATGACACAGGAAGAAGTGATCGCGGAGGTCAAGAAGTCCGGTCTGAAGGGCAGGGGCGGAGCCGGATTTGCTACATGGCAGAAATGGGAATTTTGCCGGAAGGCACCAGGTAAAGAAAAATATGTGATCTGCAATGCAGATGAAGGCGACCCCGGGGCATTCATGAACCGTTTGTTGCTTGAAGGCGATCCCCATTCCGTGTTAGAAGGTATGGTGATCGGAGCCTATGGCATCGGTGCTACTCAAGGCTACGTGTATTGTCGGGCGGAAAAGCCGTTGGCCATTGCACGGTTGAGGGTTGCTTTAAAACAAGCGGCCGAGCTTGGCCTGGTTGGTAAAAACATCATTGGTTCCGGTTTTGATTTCCCGATAGAAGTGCGGGAAGGAGCCGGCGCCTTTGTTTGCGGTGAAGAGACGGCGCTGATGCTGTCCATTGAAGGTATGAGAGGTATGCCCAAACCGCGTCCTCCGTTCCCGGCCACGGCCGGATTGTGGGGCAAACCTACCAATATCAATAATGTTGAAACTTGGGGTAATGTCTCGGCTATTTTCCAGAAAGACGCTGATTGGTATGCCGGTTTTGGCACCAAGACCAGCAAAGGCACCAAGACATTCGCTCTGGCAGGTAAAATCGAGCGTACCGGATTGATAGAAGTCCCATTGGGCATTACCTTGCGCCAGATCGTTTTCGATATCGGCGGCGGAGTGCCCAACGGTAAGAAATTTAAAGCGGTACAGACAGGCGGTCCATCCGGCGGTTGTATCCCTGCCAGTCTGCTCGACCTGCCGGTAGATTATGAGTCTTTGACCAAAGTCGGCTCGATCATGGGTTCCGGAGGCATGATAGTAGCCGATAGCGATACTTGCATGGTGGACCTGGCCAGATATTTCCTTTCTTTCTGTCAGGCGGAATCCTGCGGTAAGTGTGTCCCATGCCGTGAGGGTACCGGGCAAATGCTGGAGATTCTGACGGATATTACGGAAGGTAAAAGCAAGACCGGAGATATCGATCTATTGCTGCAGTTGTCTGAAGGGATAAGGTCCGGTTCGCTGTGCGCTTTGGGTAACACTTCGCCTAACCCGGTATTGACCACGATCAAATATTTCCGCGACGAATACGAAGCGCATATTAATGAAAAACGATGCCCGGCAGGGGTTTGTAAAAAACTTATCTCCTATTACGTTAATCCTGAGAAATGCCAGGGGTGTTTGATTTGTTTGAGAAATTGTCCAGCGAATGCCATTTACGGAGATAAACGGATGATCCATGTGATCGACCCGGATAAGTGCATTAAATGCGGGGTTTGCCTTGAAGTCTGCCCTGCCAAATTTAATGCTGTGGTCAAGGTCAGCGGCAAGAAACCGGCAACACCGGACAAGCCGATCCCGGTCGGCAGCTGGGGCAAACAATAGTCTAAGGGGGCATTTTGGATACAATCACACTGAATATCGATGGGCGTGAGATTAAAACCGAACAGGGGAAATCAGTACTGAAAGCGGCACTGGACGCCGGTATTTATATCCCCAACCTTTGCTATCACCCCGATCTAAGCGCTTGGGGAGGCTGCCGCATGTGTGTGGTTGAAGTCGCCGGTATACGCGGTTTGCCCACCGCATGTACTCTGCAGGCAGAGAATGGCATGGTCGTGAAAACGAGAACCCCCGAGGTCGACCGGACACGCCGCGTGGTATTGGAACTGATGCTGGCCAGTCATCCTCAGGACTGTTTGGCCTGCCCCCAGAATCTTAATTGCGAATTGCAGGCAATGGCTCAATATCTGGGAATCGACAAACAGAATTTGAGATATCGTCCGAAAAATATTCCGCTTAAGACCGCCAATTTTCTTTTCGATCACGATTTGGACAAGTGTATTTTGTGCGGGAGATGCGTCCGGGCCTGTTATGAATTACGCGGTGTAGGAGTGCTTTCTTTTATTAAAAGAGGCCGGGAAGAATATATAGGGACAGCGTTCGACCATCTTTTAGCGGACGCTAATTGTATTTTCTGCGGCGCATGCGTTGAAGTTTGTCCCACCGGTGCTTTGAGGGATAAAGGCGGGTTATTGGCAGCGGGTAAAGAACGCGAAAGTGCGTTGGTACCCTGTAAATATACATGTCCGGCGGGGATTGATGTACCGCGCTATATCCGGTTCATCACCGAGAATAAATATTCTGAAGCGGCGGCAGTGGTCAGAGAAAAAGCTCCGTTCCCGAATGTATTGGGACTCGTGTGTGATCATCCATGTGAACTTGTCTGCCGGCGCCGCGATATCAACGGAGCCATCGGCATCAGACCCTTGAAGCGTTTTGCAGCGGAAAAAGAGGGCCGACCAAATCCGAAACATCTGGCGAAAGCCGCGGCCACGGATAAAAAGATCGCCGTGATCGGGTCAGGCCCCGCAGGACTGACGGCGGCTTATTATTTATCAAAGCTCGGTCATGATGTCACCGTTTTCGAGGCTTTACCTGAAACAGGCGGAATGCTACGTGTTGGTATTCCGGAATATCGTCTGCCGAAGAAGGTTCTGGATAAAGAAATTAATGAAATCAGGAAAGTCGGATTCGATATTAAGACTAATACCAAGATAGAGTCTCTGGATAATCTTTTTACCGAAGGGTATCATGCGATATTTTTAGCCATCGGCGCCCATCAAGGGAACAAAATAGGGGTTTCGGGAGATGATAGTGTCGGTGTGATCGATGCCATTGCGTTGTTAAGACAGGTGGGTTTGGGACAAAAAGTGAAACTGGGGCACAAAGTGGCGGTTATCGGCGGCGGCAATGTCGCGATCGATGCGGCCCGCACCGCCTTAAGACTGGGCAGCCGCGAAGTAACTATCGTGTACCGCCGTACTCAGGCGGAGATGCCTGCCAATCCGGAAGAAATAGCGGGAGCTCTCGAAGAAGGGGTCAAGTTCGCTTTCTTAGCAGCACCCGGAAAGATATGGAACGAAAACGGGGCTGTAAAATTGCAGTGCGTTCGCATGGAATTAGGTGATGTCGATGCCAGCGGTCGGCGTCGTCCGATGCCGGTGAACGGTAGCGAATTTATTACTGAATATAATAGCGTGATCGGCGCGATTGGCCAAATTATAAAAATTCCGGAAAAATTCAATGTTAAAACGGGTCGCGGAGATATAATTCAAGTTCAGGATGATAGTATTACCAGTCGAAAGGGTGTTTTTGCCGGTGGTGATGTTGTGACCAGCCCGGCTTCGGTAATTTCAGCAGTAGCTTCGGGCAGAAAAGGCGCGATAGCAATAGATAAATACCTTGGCGGTAAGGGCATCATCGACGAAGAATTAGCTCCGATTGAAGAGCCTGAAGTCAGGTTGGGATTTAAGGGCGACTTCGCCCATTTACAACGGTCTGAAATACCCTGTATTGTAGCAGAACAACGGCTTAATAGTTTTGCGGAGGTAGAACAGGGTTACGGCGAGAAGACAGCCTTAAAAGAGGCCTACAGATGTTTCAAGTGCGATGTCAGACTGAAAATTCACCCTGTACAACTCCCGCCCAAGAGGCAATCAACGAAAAAAGTCGGGTAGCAGTATAATTTTCAATCTCTCATTCCGACATAGAATGGCAACACTCTGATCAACTGAGTTCATTGCCGGAAAAATGGTACGCTTGGTGGGGTTCGAACCCACGACCTCAGCCTTCGCAGGGCCGCGCTCTATCCAAACTGAGCTACAAGCGCATCTAAAAGTGGTGCCGAAGGAGAGATTTGAACTCTCATGCCCGTTATGGACACTACGCCCTGAACGTAGCGCGTCTGCCATTCCGCCACTTCGGCCACTTATTAAATTTAGCGTAATGAGGGGAATTAGTCAACTCTAACTCCCTTGAAATACAATTGTTTGACAGTCATTGATAATGACTTTAAGATGAGTACAGCACTACGTAGTCAGGAAAACAGATGAATATTCTCGTGACTAATGATGACGGAATAGAATCTAAAGGATTGTGGGCGCTGGCCGAGGCAATGAGCCGGGTAGGTGAGGTATTGGTAGTCGCTCCGGATAAAGAGAGGAGCGGCGCCGGTGCCAGTGTATCTTTACATAATGTTATGGGGATAACTGAAGTAACGTCCTCGATCCCCGGTGTAAAAGCTTATGCTATAGACGGGACTCCGAGCGATTGTGTAATGGTGGGTATGCGCCGGTTATCCAAATACGATATCGATCTGGTGGTATCGGGGATCAATCCCGGACCCAATATCGGCAGAGATATTCATTATTCCGGGACGGTAATGGCGACACTGCAGAGTTATTTCCGGAAAATACCTTCCATCGCGGTTTCTTTATACCCTAAAAATCCCAAAGAAACTTTGGATTTTGATTTTGCGGCGGTGGTTGCGGAGAAACTCGCTCTCAATATCAGGAACGGCCAACTCCTGACGTATGCTATTTTAAATGTGAATGTGCCTAATATACCCCGAAACCGGATTAAAGGTATTTTGATCACCAGAACGGCAGATACCGGCTATGTGAAATTATCCGGAGTTCAGGGAAATGACGTGGTGAATTACCATTTGGAGCCGGACAAACTATACAGTAATCTCGAGAAAGGGACCGACATTTGGGCAATTCACAACGGCTACATTTCCATCACCCCGCTCCATTTTGAAATCACTCACCACGAGATGATACCCGCCATTACCGGAAATGTAGAGGTTCTGGAAAAAGAGCTTTTTAACGATGTGCTCGATAGATTGAAATAGACAGAAAGACCGTTCTGTCACGACTTCGGATATTTAGCTTTTTTCTTAAGAATAAAGCTATGGTGTAGTCGAGGATTGGGAAAGCGATTGCAGGTCGGCGAGAGTGGATTGCAGCGAGATATTCAACCATATATCGGAAGTGCTGAATTGAATCTCCCCCAACAGTTTTTTAATTGCCTGATTCGTTACCATACCTTTGTATACATTAACTGCTCCGCTGATGGTATCTTTGGCATCCTGGGCCGATGTTGCATCATGGAAATGGAGGGCAACGCTGACGGTGACATCCAGAGTTCCTTTGTTAAACGCCAATCCGATCATGTCCATTTTGGATAGAGACTGGATGGAAACCTGAGAACTAGCCGGGACATCCGCTCCCAAAGCCTGCGCAGCCTGGGCCGGAATAGCAAATGCAGCTTTGATCGAGACATTCCCCAGTTGATTGTAGGTATCGATGATTAAACCGTTCAGAGGTTGCTTGGTGCCTTTTTGGACATCGATGCAATCCTTGACTGCCTGATCCGAACCAAAAACCAACAAATTGCTGCCAAAAAAGGCGAGCGAATAATGGTTGATGCCATCTGAGTAAACTTGGGTGCTGTTATAGGTACTGGTTGTTAAAGGTTTGCCACTTTTATCTCCGATGTTTTTCACGAATTGCTTCTCGTTAAATGTGCCTTGAGCGATAAGACCGAAATAACCGTTGGCGGTGTCCGCTTGCATGCTATTAATATCACCGAAAATCAGACCCTGAGTAAAATCACGCAGGTTAATACCTGTTTTTTGAGTCACTTCGTCAAGGGCTGCCTGGACAGTGTGAGGTTTGTCAGCCCCCTTAGAAATATTGTCATAAGCGGTAATGAGCTCCTGGTCGTTCAAAATATTTCCGATTTGAACATTCGCGACCATATTGGCTGCTTGAGGTACCAGCTTAATGGAAGAGGTTTGGCTGTTGCCGCAACCGGTAAGAGTCGTCAATATTAAGGCAACGGCCACTAACCCGCCGATCAATTTTTTTGTTGTCATATTATCATCTCCTTCCTAAGTGAAGTATAGATTTAATTTATTCCTAAATTATACTTTTGTCAACTTATAATTCTGTAACTTGAGAGTACTTTTGTTGTGTGATTAAATTTATATTTTGGTATTACGTACTTGATACGGAATCCATATTTGTTACTGGATTCCCTCCTTCGCGGGAATGACAATCCTTATTAAAGGTACTTTGTCGCTATGGCTTCTCGCAAAGACATCGCTAGACTTCTCACCCTCTTTCACGTTAAAATGTAAGCCACAGGAGTCGAGATGAACGAAAAGGAATTACGTCTCACGACCACGGTGCATGGTGCGGGTTGAGCTTGTAAGATCGGGCCAGGGGACCTGGCAAAAGCCCTGCAAGACCTGCCGCTGATTTCGCACCCTAATCTGATAGTTGGTATTGAGAGGTCCGAAGATGCCGGTGTGTACAAACTCACAGAAAAACTGGCGATAATTCAGACACTCGATTTCTTTACGCCCATTGTGGACGACCCTTACGAATTCGGACAAATCGCGGCTGCTAATTCATTAAGTGATGTATACGCCAAAGGCGGCACGCCGATTACGGCGATGAATATTGTCTGTTTTCCTATCAAGACAATGGCTGTAATGATCTTGCGTGAAATTTTACGCGGCGGATTGGATAAAATGCGTGAGGCGGGCGTGGTATTGGTGGGGGGACATAGCATCGACGATAATGAATTGAAATACGGACTTTCTGTCACAGGCACTATCCACCCGAAAAAAGTCGTGATGAATAATGGCGCTAAGCCTGGCGACAAGCTGATATTTACCAAGAAACTCGGCACAGGCATAATCAGCACCGGTATAAAAAACGGCGTGGTTAACAAGAGTACGATCAAGAAAGCCACGCAATCGATGACCACACTGAATAAAACAGCATCCGAAGTGATGATGTCGATCGGTGTCCATGCTTGCACCGATGTTACCGGTTTCGGCTTTCTGGGTCATGCTGCCGAGATGCTGACAGACACCGATAACGGCATGGTCATCGAATCGCCGAAGGTACCTTTTTTCCCTGAAGCCAGGACACTTACCGAAAACGGTTTTTTGCCGGGTGGTCTGTCACGTAATCGAGATTTCCGTAAAGGAATGGTTAAGTTTAGCCCCGGTGTACCGGAATATCTACACTATATCCTTTTCGACCCGCAAACCTCAGGCGGATTGTTGATCGCGGTGGCCAAAAACAAGGCATCGCGCTTAATTGATGCGATGCACAACTCCGGTGTGTCAGATGCCGTAATTGTCGGGGAAGTCGTTAGCAAACCAAAAGGGAAGATCGTAGTACGTTAGGGAATCTCCGTTATCATGGGATTCCCTCATATTTGCTAAGTCAAAGTACCTTCGTGCTGTGGCGTACGGGCTTCTCGGAATTGACAATTATTGTTAAAAATCAGTGGGCTTTACATACCATACAGGAATGTAGATCGAGATTGATGAAAGGAAATCATTTTGAAAAAACTCGTTTATGAAGTAGCTCCTAATCTTAAACTGCTCAGTCCTCATCCCACGCTTGCCGGCTATGATGATTTTATCGCCTCCTACCTTTTTTGCGGTGAGAAAAAAGTATTAGTCGATGTTGGTCCTACGGCGGCAATTCCCGGGTTATTAGCAGCTCTATCTGAGGCTGAAGTAAAGCCGGATGAAATCGATTATATTATCCTGACGCATATCCACATGGACCATTCCGGTGGCATCGGGATGGCAGCCAGGGAAATGAAGAACGCACGGGTTCTGGCACACAGTCGGGCACGCCGTCACCTGGTAGACCCTACCGCACTCTGGAAAGCCAGCCGGGAGACGCTAGGTGAATTGGCGTTAAAATACGGCCGCATCGACCCCGTGCCGGAAAACCGGATAATCGCCGCTGAAGATGGAATGAAGCTGGATATCGGGGAAAGATTACCTCTGGAAATACACCTGACTCCCGGGCATGCTCCCCATCATTTGTGTGTCTTCGACAGAAGTAACAGTGTCTTACTGGCAGGCGACTTGGCGGGCGTGTTTATGGATGGTTTCCTGCGGCCGGCTGCCCCTCCGCCATTCCTGCTACGAGATTTTGTAAAGTCGGTGGACCGGATGATCGAGTTGCAGTCCGCATTTCTCGGCTACTCTCATTTCGGTTGTTATGATCATGCTGTGGACAGATTAAATGAGGTGAAGACTCAAACCCTGCGCTGGTATGAGCTCGCGCAAATGGGAGCCAAATCCGGTAAAATGCCTGAAGATATTATCGGAATGATTGGATCTGAAGATAATACGATCGGTAAGATAAACACGCTCAATCCAAAAAGCTACCCGCGTGATTATAAGCTGATCCTCAATACTATCCGCGGGCTGATGGCCGCAAAATAATTTTATTATCCGATAATAATATCTTTCAACCTGCGTTTGGGAACATGACGCACGCCTTGTTCATCCCACCAGCCTTTCACATTCTCCGTGACAGCGTCCAATTCTTCGAAAACAAAGGTTTCCTTAGACTTACCGAGCGCAATGACGAGCATAATTTCATAACTTTCGGTAAGTTTTAGCGCCTTAAGTAATTCCTGGCGTTGAATAATGCCGACCATACAGCCGTTTAAGCCCTTTTCGGTGGCGCCTAAGAGAATAGTCTGGGCGGCGATGCCGTGGTCGACTAGAGCTGCGGGAACGGAACCTAGTTTGTTATCGTTTAGAACCAGAATGTAAGCGGACGGTCTATCGCCTTCTGGTGGGTTGCCATCCATACCGATGTGTCTAGAAATGATATCGTTTTTCTCCGGTTCGCAGGAAAGATAATATTTCAGGGTCTGGCGATTGGCGCCGGACGCGGACATTCTAGCCAAATCAACCAGTTCGGTCAGAGTTTTGCGGCTGATGGCGACCTCCTGGTGGAATTTGCGGGTGCTTCTATTTTTCACAACCAAATCTCTAAACATTTCTTTCCTCCTCATGAAAACAAGAATTATTCGATTCTGCGCTGAATTTTTCGCCAGGAATCGGTGATCAGGAAACTTTCTTCCATACTATCTACCATTTTGATGAATTTCTTCATCGGTACTGCGATGCTTAAAACATCCCTGGGCACGTAAGGCCGGGCTGATGGATCGAACATGCCGATAATTGCTTTGGGGTGTGCGGACGCCTGTTCCAGATAGGGATTCTGCACGATGCTGGAACAGCCTGAACCAAATGGCGCCTGAACCGCGTCCCTGTCGGTTTCATCGAAGCGCGCCAGCGTAAATAATCCTGACAGAACATCGGGGATGGCGAAAAAGATCACCACATCAGGACCGTCATTTGTTTCCAGTTTATCCCACCTCTTAAAAACAATGAATTTCCCCGGGGCGGTAAATTCAGGTGTGTTTTTAGTGATTTCACCGACCATTTCAGGTGTTTTTACATAACGTTCACCCTCCAATTTATCAGGGATGCCGCAAGACAGAAAATATTCAAAATCGGGTCTGATTTTGTTGGTATAACCAAGATACCTCTTTCCGCCGAAACATCTTACCGATCCAGTATCGAAATATAACGACTTGCCATCCCGGACTTTGGCCAAAGCATCGAAGATACAATTGGATTTAGATTCATCCTTAGCTGGCTTGGCATCAGGTTCTTTATCGGTGTAGTAGAAAGTAATGGGGAATCCGGCATTATTGAAGTACTTTTTCCAGAGTGTCAGGAATTTGTCTCGAAATGCAGTGTCCATTACAACCTCCTTACAGGATAATTGGTGTCAATTTTCGATACCTTTGCGGGATGTGACGCCGTCTTTATAGTAATGTTTAACCTCGGTCATCTCCGTTACCAGGTCGGCGGCATCTATCAATTCGGTCGGGGCGTATCTACCTGTGAAAATTAACTCCACGCCGTTCGGTTTCTCCGCCACTAATTTCAGCATGTCATCGAGAGTGATCAGGTTGAAGAAATGGGCGGCAATGATTTCGTCGAGGACGATTATTTCGTATTTGCCGGATAGCATCGCGGTCTTGGACTTTTTCAATCCGGCTTTCGCCAACCGCACGTCCACCGCATCCGGAAGCTCTTTCAGTTGCATGAAAGTTTTTTTACCGAATTGTTCGATCGTTATTTGGCCGGACAATGATTTTACTGCATCCAGTTCGCTATAGTGCTGACCTTTCATAAATTGTCCGATGTATGTTTTTAGACCGCAGCCCGTGGCACGGAGAGCCAGACCAAGAGCGGCGGTGGTCTTGCCTTTCCCATTGCCGGTATACACCTGAACATAACCTTTTTTAAGGGGGCTTTGTTTTTTAGCTGTCATATTCATCCTTTATCATGTAATTCGCATATCGACTAGAGTATATTTAATATTTTCTTCAGTGAGTTTTTGCAGCAGGGCAGGTGATTCACTTATGGCACACACAATGACGAAAGGTAAACCGGAGCGCGCTGCTTCGATGGCAGCCTGCGGCACCCCGTATAGGTAGTCCGGTTTTATATCCATATGCCGCAGAGTGACAATGGCTTCAATTCCGACGGCGCCGACCAATCTGGCTTCGCCCAATCCTTTTTTTATTTTAGTGAGGTCGACGTTTCTGGAACCGCCGTTTTGAATTGCCGGAACTTCCAATACGGTTATCCGGCCAGTTTCCAAAGCTAAAATACCTTCGATATCGGTAACGCCGATGTCTTCGCCGGCCTTAGCATTTTCCGAGGCGATACCATTGGCGCCATCGCCAATCTGATTCGAAGCATACAGCAGTCCGTCTTTCATCACCAGACTGACAGATTGACCTTTTTTCAAATCAATCGTGGCAATCGCCGGCCAGGTGGTGATGTTGGTTATAACACTTTCGGCTATTGATGTATATTGCTGCAATTCCCGCAATGATTTCAGCATCCAATTGACACCCTCTTGCGTGATTCGGTAGCGGGAACGCCCGTCTGAAGTAATCCAGCCGTCTTTTCCCAGTTTACTTATGTAATCCGAGACTGCCTGGGAAGTAACCCCGATTTTCCCGGCAATGTCTTTTTGTTGAATATTCGGTTGATTGGTGGCGATTTGCACCATGATCTGGAATCGCGTAGCCAGATTTTTATTGCGCAAAAGCTGTGTCATGCGAACCTCAATACTTTGTTGTAGTAATATCCTATCAGAAAAATGACAGGGTAACCAGTAAACCTGTACTTGAGCGATCGGGTGTCATCCCGGTACAAGTTATATTATATAATTAGGCGGGAAGGAGAGCTTAATGGCACAAGTCAGAGATGTCGTAATCGTGGGTTATTTAAGGTCGGCGTTTTCCCGTTCCAGTCCTAAACAGCCGGAAAAAGATGCTTTTAACGATTTACGGGCGGACGACCTGGGCGCGCTGGTACTGAAAGGGCTCATTAAACAAACCGGCATTAAACCCGCGAGCATCGATGAAGTGATCGTGGGAGCTGCCAGAGCCACAGGTGAGCAAATGACGCTTGGTGGACGCCTCGTTACTTTTCTGGCGGAATTACCTGTAAGCGTGCCGGCGCATTTTGTCGACCGTACATGCGGCGCTTCGATGACTGCGATTCACAACGGTGCATTGGCAATCATGAGCGGCTATTCCGATGTGGTTATGTCCGTGGGCATCGAGCAAATGACTCACGTGCCGCTGGTGGGCGATCCGGCAATCATCAATCCCCTGTTTTATTATGACTCCCGGTTCAAAGATATCGATATTGAAGTGACGTTGAGTGTAGGCTACACCGCGGACAAATTGGCTAAATTCTCCGGCATAAACCGGGAGGACATGGATATATGGGCGTTGCGCAGTCACCGGTTAGCCGGTAAAGCGGTTAAAGAAGGCTTTTTCAAAGATGAGATTCTACCGGTCGAAGGCACGACGCCTGATGGTAAAAAGATAGTTGTAGCTACGGACCAGACGGTCCGCGCCGATATTACTCCGGAACAGTTGCAAAAACTGAAGCCGATCTACGGTGAAGATGGAATTGTGACAGCCGGTAACGCTTCGCCGTTAAACTCCGGGGCAACAGCGGTTTTATTGATGTCCCGTGAGAAAGCTAAAGAAGTCGGTTTGAAACCCATGGCGAGTATTATTTCTATGGGTTGGGCTGGAGTTGATCCCACAATGATGGGAATGGCGGCGGTGCCGGCGGCATATAAAGCGCTGGAAGCGGCTAAATTATTGGTCAAAGACATCGATTTCTGGGAGATCAATGAGGCTTTCGCGGTCGTCACTCTGTATGCTATCAGAGAATTGGGGATCGACGCTGAAAAAGTAAATGCGAAGGGCGGAGCTATCGCTATCGGACATCCCGTCGGAGCCAGCGGAAACAGGATTGTCGGGACACTTGCCAGAATTCTTAATAAGAATGGCGGGAAATATGGCGTTGCTACAATGGGTTGCGGCGGCGGTCAGGGTGTAGCTACAGTTATCAAGAACGAACTCTAACAGGTTCTACATGATTATTTTATTATGAGAAAAGCAATATCAGATTCCAGATCGTAATGCAGGCGTAAATTCCCACAAAAAAATAACTGGCGATCATGGCTATTTTCGGCCATTGACGATAAATATCCCAAAGTAGCAAGGCGCAAAGCAATGCCCCAACCAGTTTTACAACCAGGAATATACCGGTTCCTGCGATTGGTTTTAGTAAAGCGTTGCCTTCATGAGCAATGCCGGATTTGATGAGAAGGTTAGTGATAAAACCATCGGTGGCTACCAGGACAACCAAAATTATCGATAGTATTTTCATCGCTATCGCGCCGCCGAACCTGCCGGTTTTCGTCTCCAAATTGGTGATAATTCCTCTCTCAGATATTTATAAAGTGATTATAATATCGGATGAGATCGTTTTACAACCTGGTTTTATGTTTTGGAAGGCACAGAGAACCTGACCCCGGATATCAGGGGTCAGGCTGGTCATATGAGGCTGTTGAAAAGATTCCATTGCTAACTGATAGTGATCAGACCTTGCTTGATCGCCATAACTACGGCTTCAGTACGGGCGCCGGCATTCAGTTTACGCAGTATTGAAGTTACATGATTTTTAATGGTTTGCTCGCTGATGCCCAACTCGGTCGCGATTTGTTTGTTTAGCCATCCCTGTGCTACGTAATTTAAAATCTCGGTTTCCCTTGAGGTTAATGGAGAAGCGGTATCGGAACTTTCGGTTTTCCAGGACAACTCATCAAACTTGTGCAATACCTGTAGGGCAACTTTTTGTCTGATCGTAAAATCTTCGTCGATCGGCGTGCCGTGTGCTACGCCGCGCACCGTATCAGTGAGTTTGTCGGCTGTGACGTTTTTGTTGAGGGAAGTAAAAGATTGTTCCCCGTATCCCTGACCGGATTGTATGTCGCCATTGGAGGACGATAGTAATATTAAACCAACCCCGGGCAGGCATTGCTTCATGCGGCGCACTAATTTCAAACTGCCATCAGGCGAACTATCGACATCTATCATTGCAACATCCGGTTGCGCGTCGACCAATTCCGCCAATAATGCATCGGTGATCTCAGCAGTAGCTACTTCCATATCTTCGTTAGCCGAAAGAGAATGCCAGATACCCTCCCTCAACAGGGGTTGTTGGCTAATAACTATTGCTTTAATCTTGTCCATCATTCACCTCTACATAAGAATATTAGCGTTGGCATAGAGTAAAAAATTGTCCGCTTGTTTATTATAATGGCGGACTAAATCCATGTGGCTTTATTACTTAATGAGTGTAATTATAGGATGTATTTTAATACTTGTCAATAGATATTTATAATATTACAAAATGTTTATGTTTTGTTTATATCCGTAATTCTTAAGTTTATGAAATGTTCATATGCGATATAAATGGAGATACCAATTCAAGAGAGGTTGACCCCAGACTAAAGCGACCATAGTTGCCAGTGCCAGGAACGGGCCGAAGGGGATCCCCTCTTTCCTGCCTTTTTTCCTGGTTGCCAGAAGGAAAACGGCAACCAATCCTCCTAATACGACTGCGCCCAGCACAGCGACGAAAATGCGGGGGTATCCGGCCATTAAGCCGATCAGTCCAGCCATTTTTACATCGCCCCAGCCCATGCCCTTACTATATATAAGCGCCGGTAGAAAAAGAATGACGAAACCTATAGCCCCGCCAAGCAACCCGAAAAGGAAATTCTTCAGTCCGAAATCAGGCAAGAAGATATTAATAACCATGGCAATGATGGCGGTGGGGTAAACGACTTTATTCAAAATTAATTTTTGTTCGAGGTCGATCACAGCCAATACAATTAGTATACAACCATAGAAAAGGCTGACCACCAGTTCCGGTTGCAAACCGTAATACCATACCAGGAAGCCGAAAAGAATACCCGTGCCCAGCTCCACCCAGAAAACGCGGATGGGAATGCGAGCGCCACAATAACGGCACTTCCCGCCCAGAAAGAGGTAGCTCAAAACCGGGAAAAGGTCCGACCAGGAAAGTCGGCGACCGCAGGCATCGCAAGCGGATGACGGAAACATCAGAGATTTACCGGCCGGTAATCGATCAATGCAGACGTTGAGGAAACTGCCGATGGCAATCCCTAGTAACCCGAAGAAAACGATCAGTACAATCTCCATGCGTGATTACATTGTGCATGATTTTCAGTCTTCCGTCAATGGGTTCAAGTTGGAATGACACTATCTTAGCCCCAATATAGGACTTTAGTCTTACTGAGGGGTATTACTAATGGTTCATTGACCTTATTATAGAATCTGTTAAGCTGATATTAGGTTTCGATTGCGACAATATTTTCACAACAATAAAAACAAATAAAAAGGAGAGAGAACAAGATGAAAAAATTCCTCAAATCATTCAAGAGGGGACAGAAAGGGTTTACCCTCGTCGAGCTGCTGGTGGTCATTGCCATTCTGGGCGTCCTGGCCGCGGTAGCTATTCCTAATGTCAGTAAATTCATGGGCAGAGGCAAGACCGAGTCTTACGCGACCGAACTAAGCAATGTCCAAACTGGAGTAGCCGCACTATTAGCCGATAGTAAGACAGGACAGCTTGATGGTGCAATAGGGACAGCTACAGCAGATATGGCCACAGTCTTGGCTACAAAAACAACCGCCGGTGATATCAACTTAAGCCAATATATGTCAGGACTAAATGGTACATCCGTAAAAACAGGGTGTAAATATGCTTTTACAATCGATGGCACAGTTACACAAACACTCCCTTAATCTGAATTGAAATAAGCTTTCGTACTTTGGAGAGCCTGCCCTTCCCATGGAGGGCGGGCTCTCCTTTTTTGCTTAGGCAGGCAAGTTTCTGAGACAACGCACAGGCAAAGACGTCTGTGCCACCACTAGGAATATAAATGCTCGCTCTTGTCATTCCTATGAAGACAGGAATCCATATTATACCTGCGAGCATTGTGGACGTTGTTGAGTTTTAATACCATAGCACAACCCGAAATTATTCGTTCTATCACTCGTTAGCATTATCATGGATTCCCGATACATTTCATTTGAATTACTCCGTAAAGTACCTGCGACTGCGGTCTTCGGTCAGGTCGGGAATGACAGTAATAAAAAAGGCTCTATTTCCTGCCGCAATTCAACTATTATGTCCGTGATGTAGGCTATATGTTGTTATTCAAAGGAGGCAAGAATCCATAAAAGAAGCACAGGCAGGGACGCCTGTGCCACCAGAAAGAATAACGCCTCCCCCACCGGGATTGCCGCGCTAGGCAATATAGGGGAAGGAAATATGATTAATTATATTTGGCGTTTGTCGTAGCCGGTTAGGAAGGTGACGTGGGGGACTAGCTGGGGTCATTACCGATCGAGCGTTCGATCTCATCGCGGTCGTTGCAGAAGGACAGCACATTTTCGTAAGTGATCGTACCTTCTTTATAAAGCTGTATAAGCGCCTGGTCAAGCAGTTGCATGCCGTCTTTCAGATTGGTGCGGATGATATTCGGTAGTTGGAATATCTTGCCTTCCCGGATAATATTGCGTACTGCACCATTAGCCAGCAGGACTTCAATTGCCGCTACCATCCCGGAACCGTTCTTACGGGGAATAAGCGTTTGGCAGAGGATACCGTTTAACAGGTTCGCTAACCTGGATTGTGCCAGACTGCGTTCATAGGGCGGGAACAGATCGATAATACGTTCAACGGCTCCGGAAGTGCTGGGCGCGTGTCCCGTGGTCATTACCAGGTGACCTGTCTCGGCAATCGTCAACGCGGCGCCGGCGGTTTCGGTATCACGCATTTCGCCGATGAGGATGACATCCGGGTCCTGACGCAAGACATGCCGTAACGCCTCGGTGAAAGAATGAGTATCGGAACCCAGTTCACGCTGTGTAATTACGCAATTTTCATTCTGGTAGACGTATTCTACGGGATCCTCGACGGTCACGATGCGTCTACCCCGGCCGTCTTTGTTTCTATTCAGGTAGTCGATCATCGCCGCCATGGTGGTGCTTTTACCGGAGCCGGTAGGGCCGCTGATAATAATCATACCGCGAGGCCGGGTGATCAAAGTCTTACAGATCGGTGGCAATCCCAAGTTATCCAGAGAGGGGATGGTCGACGGCAGAATGCGAATGACCATTGTGGTTGTACCCATCTGCCGGGCCGCATTGCAGCGGAACCTGCCGGAATCGGGAAGGCTAAAGCTAAAATCAAGCTCCGCTTGTTTTTTAAATTGCTCTCTGGATTCCGGTGAGGAGGTAAGTTGCTCAAAAAGCTGCTGAACGTCTTCCGGCGTCAGGCACGGGACTTCTTCCAATTTGGTCAAAGAGCCGTGAATGCGCGCCACCGGCGGACCACCGGCTACAAGGTGTAAGTCCGATGCTTTTTTATTACGTGCCAATTGCAGTAACGAAATAATATCCACCAAGTTCCTCACTTTGAAAGCGTGATTACGTATAAATGTGTATTATCCTTTAATTTGATATCAGAGACAACAGTCTGTGTAAAATACCCGGTTTGTTCCAGCGCTTTTGCGTAACCAAGAATAAATGTTTCATCCAACGCAATACCATTCACCGCGAGAGTAGAATTATCAAGAACCAGCCCGGTTAATTTGACTGTAACCGGTAAATCCGATACTGCCGCCTGCAGGTCTCTATTAGTTAAATCAGCCTGTCTGGTTAGAGTATCAACAAACACTTGATAACCGTTCTGGGTTGAGTTCAATGTGTCAAGTTCAGCTTGCAGGTTTTTGGTATCTTTATTTAATTTTTGTTTTTCTATTTGTTTTCCTTGTAGAGTCTGGTTGGCGGTATTCAACTGATTACGTGTTGAGATGATATTAACGGAAGCGCTATTGATCAGAAGCGTCAATAATACGGCAACGCCGATTAATACAACTACAACTGGAATTGACAATGCCCGACTCCATTTGATCTGGTTGGGATGGTAAATCTCCGGTAATAGATTTAATCGGTTTATTTCGGAAATGGAGGTAGCCGGTTTAGCAGCGAGTCCGATATTTACTGCGTAATAATCCGGTGTAAAATCAGCGTCCGTTGTTTGACCTATATGCAAAGGTTTGATTTTAAAGCCGAATTGTTCCACTATCAGTTTGCATAATTTGGATTGTGCGAGCAGTTCACCGCCGGCATACATGGTAATATCTATATCCAAAGGCTTGCCTGGGTTATTAGTGTTATAGAACTTGATAGTCCTGTCGATCTCGTCTATGATGATCTTGCTTTTTTCTTCCCAGCCGAGTTCTGCCGACGGGAATGAAACACTTCGGATAGGTTGAGGAATGCCATCCGAGATAATCACCACATCGAATTCCGATGCTTGGACGTCGACCATCAGAGCATTTTTATCCTTGATCAATCGGGCCATCGCCAACGGCTTGATAGTCAGATTCTGTACTTTCAATTTCGCAAGTTTGAAGGCTTGTAGCAACGAGTCGATGCTGGCGCGCCGCAATGCCACGAGTACTACTGCCGTTTTCCCGGGAGCGGAAGGAACAATTTGCCAGGACAAGTAGAGTTCTTCCAATGGAATGGGCAGAAGCCTCTTCGCTTCGTGGATGACAGCTTCCGCAAGCATATTTTTAGGCATGGCGGGCATGTTCAATTGGCGTGTAAGACAATTCACTGCGCTAATGCCGAGAGTGATATTCCTGCGGGAGAGTTCGTATTGTTTTATCAATCGAGCAAGCACATCGCCGAGCTTGGCGGTGTCATTTACGATAAGCCCGTCGATTAGTCCCTGCGGTAACAATTCACTTCCCCAGGTTTTGGGAATGGTGCCGTTAGTTACCAGCAGTCTGATCCCTGTATCGTCTATATAAATTGTTGTTTTATTTGACATAACTTAGGAGCCTTTATAGATATATGTTGTCAAAGAAATATCCGCTTCGAAAACAACCGGTGGTTCTGTAGCGGTCATAGTCGTGGTCGATGTACTGGTGGTAGTGTTCGTAAGCGTGGGAGCAGGCGTGTTCGATGGTCCGCTTGATGGTAAAGAAATATTTACCGATTCCACCATACTATTCCCAAAATCCGTTTTCAGTCGCATAACGAAATTTACCAGATCGGATAGTGTCCCATTAACGAACACTTCGCTGGAGAACACAGAACAGGGAAGATCGTTCAATTTACCGTCGGCGGTCTCTGTGGCCGTAATATCCTGAACTGCAACATTGCAGCGCTTCGCCAGAGAAAAAAGAGTTTCATCTCCGGTAATGCTGGTCATGTACTGTACCAGGGTTGGCGTATTATCTTGCTGCGCGATTTTTGCTTCATCGACTTTTTTTTGTAAATCTACCTTTTGGGTTTGGAGCACGGAAATACCCAATCCGGCCAAACGGTTCTTCACTTGGTTCAAATCGTTGGTGAGTTGTTGCTGCTCGGAATCCTGCTGGATGCGTACGACTCCCAAGAAGGCAACGGCCAACAGTAAAATGCCGCCTCCCAGATAAAACCAGATGGTTTTACTGAGTTTTACATTTAGACTTTTAGGCAATTTGAGTTTCATTTTTTCCATTCAATTTTCCGGATCGATATTTTAACCGTAAATTAGAATGCCTGTCCGTACATCGAGTACATAGCGGACACCATTGAAAGGGCAATCACTGCGATGATACCGCCGATGATGATGGTCATGGCCGGTTGGATCATTGCGGTAACTGAGTCTGATTTTTCTTTGGCTTCAATCTCATAACTCTCTGCCACTGCCAGGATAGTCGTATCAAGATTGCCGGTTTCTTCTCCTACTTTAACCATCTGGACCATCATCGGCAAAAATAGCGGATTCTTGGCCATTGGTTTGGAGAGGCCTTCACCCTTGAGCATTTCCTGCTGGACTTGACAGAGGGCTTCAAAGATAACTTTATTTTTAGTGCCTTCAATAATCAACGGCATGATCTCGGTTAATGGCAAACCGGCATGGAACAGCAATGAGATGCTACGGCAACAACGCGCCAGCTCTTTCAAGTGGACCACACGGCCCAATAGCGGCAGTTTTAAAACATATTTATCTACTTGATATTTGCCTTTTTCCGTTTTCAAATAAGCAGAAACGACAATGACAACTATTGCTATTGCGCCCAATATATACAAACCGTCATGGCGCACTATACCGGAAAGACTCATGAGCATCAGTGTCAATTTCGGTAGTTTAGCTCCCATCTGGTCGTACATTTTTCCGAAGGCAGGCAGAACAAAGCCGACCAGTATTATCACCACAATAACGGTAGCCACAGCCGCAATAATAGGGTATGTGAGCGCCCCTTTTACTCCCTTTGCAGCGTTCAGTTCTTTTTGTGTGTAATCCGCGATCTGCCGGAGAATTGTTTCAATATCACCGGATTGCTCGCCGACTTTTATCGATTGAAGAGCCAACTTAGAGAAGATCTTGGGGTGTTTCGACATCGCTGACGATAGTGAATTACCGCCGCGGAGATCGGCGACGATTTCCTGCATTACTTTTTTCAGCGTGCGATTGGCCATCTGCTCTCGCAGCAATTCCAAAGCTGTGACGATGTCCAGTCCCGATTCAAGCAAAAGGGCCAATTGCCGGTACAACAGAATTATCTCTGCCGGTTTGACCTTGGCGTTAGTGAGAGTAAATTTACTGGAACTCAAGAACGGCACAAAGGCTTTAAGACTGACAACGCGGTAACCTGCATAATCGAGCAAGTTGACCGCCGCCTCTTGACTATTGGCGTTCAGCTTCCCTTTGACCAGGTTTCCATTCTCTTTGTAGGCAACATATTGGTAAACGATGTTTTTACCCTCAGATCAGGTATTATTCACTGGTGTAAGTATTGCGCAGTACTTCATACGGGGTGGTGGTACCCTCTTTCGCTTTCTTCATACCGTCTTTTAATAAGGAAATCATCCCTTCTTCGAATGCCTGGCTTCTCAGATGAGCCAGTTCTTCCCGACTTAACATCATCATTCTCATTTTGTCGCTAATACGCATGATTTCAAAAATACCACTACGGCCGTGATAGCCGGTGTTGGAACAAACGCGGCACCCTTTGCCGTATTGGAATTCCTCTTTTTCTTCTCCCATTTCTTTTTTATATGCCAACTGCTCCAGAATAGGGGCTTTCACCGGGCGAGCGCAATTGGTACAAACACGACGCACCATTCTTTGGGCAACAACACCGATCAGAGCGGAAGAAGCCAGGAAAGGCTCTACACCGAGGTCCATCAGGCGCACCACGGCGCCGGCGGTATCATTGGCGTGAATTGAAGATAAAACGAGGTGACCGGTTAAGGCTGCCTGAACGGCAATACCGGCCGTTTCGGCATCCCGGATTTCGCCGACTAGAATGACATCGGGGTCGAGACGGAGAATAGATCTTAATCCGGCAGCGAAAGTTACATCTGCCCTTGTGTTTACCTGAATCTGGTTGATGTTTTTAAAACGGTATTCTACCGGGTCTTCGATTGTAATGATATTTTGGGCTTTATGGTCGAGTTTATCTATAGAAGCATATAATGTAGTTGTTTTGCCTGCGCCGGTAGGGCCGCTGACAAGGATCATGCCATAAGGTGATTTCAACATTTCGTCATAAATCTTCAGGCTGTCCGGCATAAATCCCAATTCGGTTAATGATAGATTGACGCGGGATTTGTCCAGCAACCGTAAAGCCACCATTTCGCCGTAGACCGTTGGCACCGTTCCGACACGCACATCCAGTAAACGGCCTTTAGCATTGATGGAAAAGTGCCCGTCCTGGGGGCGGTGGTGATCGGCGATATTCATGCCGGCCATGATCTTAATGCGGGAACATAAAGGACTGATCGTTTCCAACGGTAAGGCGAACGTGTCGTATAGTATGCCGTCAATACGGTAGCGCACACGGAGATTATGTTCCTGAGGCTGGAGATGAATATCCGATGCCCGGGCTTTTACCGCCTCATCGATTATCAAAGTCAATCCCTGGACAACAGGTGTATTGGTAATGTTATCGGCGATCGCGGTGTCTTCGGACGCTTTAACGGCGTGGCCGGATCGTTTTGTTTGCCCGATGTCCGAAATCTGTTTTTCGATATCGGCGTAGCCTTTATAGTTGAAGTCAATGGCTTCCATGACCTCTTTTTCTGTAACAGCATAGGGTTCAATACGTTTTTGTGTTCTTGTAGACAATGCTTCGATCGCAAAAATATCGGAAGGATTTGCCATCGCTACCACGAGCGTGTTGTCATTTATTTCCATCGGAATGACCTTGAATTTACGGGCCATGACTTCAGGAATTAATGCCAGCCCTTCGGGTTGAGGCACACGTTGACCCCATTCAATTTTGGTAGATTGTTCGGAAGCCATTCGTGACTGTCCTTAAAGTGGATGTGACTGGATTATAACAATTAATCTTATCTGAAACTATAGTCACGGACAATAGGTATTTAGTCATGGTACACACGTAAGAGTGGAGAGTAATGAGTATGGAGTAGTGAATAACAAACGGGGATTAACGGTTAATCAGGTTCAGACTCATCTGGAATATGGCTGAGAATTTCCTTGGCTTCCTCGGCGAATTGCGCCGGGACTTTGATTTTAATTGCCCCAATCCCATCGACTATAACATTATAAACCCGGCCTACCGATTCGTATTGCAGGAACGCCGGTATTCCTTCGCTCTCAAGGCGTCCTTTGATTACATTAGCTTCGAACTCGCCATGCACCGTCTGAACGGTAACGAAATCTTTATCAGTCATTCTTTTTTCCTTGACGAGAGAGTCACCTTTTCACTACCAGTTTCTTCACGCCTTTATCCAGACCATCGATCGTTAGCCGGTACATCGGGAAAATCTTGCCGATCATGGCCACGGTAGATGATCGATATAGCGGCTGGTCGTCAGGATTGAGCCAGATAGTATGTGTAAAATGCTGTGAGATGCGTTTCAGCCATTCTATACCCGGGATATCGTTGTTTTGATAATAGTATATTGCACCGTCCCTGTCCAGTAGTTCCCAGGGAGCCATATTGGCGTCACCCACGATGATGGTTTTATAGTCGGGCTCCAGGGTCGAGAGGATATATTCCGTGCTGACCGTCTCCATTCTTTCCATATCTTTGTAGACACTACCATAGATACAATTATGAAAATAGTAATACCGGAAATCTTTGAAATGGGTGCTGGAATGAGCGGCGGTAAAAAGCTGGCTGCATGTCCGTATAAACGGGTCCATCGACCCGCCGATGTCCATCAAAAGCAGAAGCTTGACCGCATTCTTTCGTCTTCTTCTCCAGACGAGCTCAATCTCCCCGACGTTCTTGGCAGTGTGATCGATGGTTTGATCGATGTCCAGTTCATCCTGAACGCCGACGCGCGTAAGTTGGCGCAATCCTTTTAAAGCCAACCTGATCTGCCGGACATCCAGTGTCAGGTCGTTACGATAATTACGGAATCTTCGCTCTTCGGCGATCTTGACAGCATGGCCTCCGCCTCCGGGTCCTCCGATTCTGATACCCGCGGAATTATAACCTGAATGCCCGAAAGGTGAGGTACCACCACGGCCTATCCACTTCCCGCCGCCATCGTGGGCTTCTTTTTGTTCTTTGATTCTTTGTTCAAGTTGTTTGATCAACTCTTCCAGAGTCATATTATTATATTTGGCCAGTTGTTCGAGGTTCAGGTTACGTCTTGCTATCGGATCCTTGAGCCAGTCCAGTATCTGTTGTGTAATTTCCTCGACTGTTTCTACTCCCTTGAAATATCCCTGGAAAGCGACGTCGTAGTGGTCGAAATAGGCTTCGCTTTTTACTAAAATCGCCCGTGCTACAAAATAAAACTCGTCGAGGTCATTAATTTGACCTTTAGCCAGTGCCTCCATTAATGTCATCCATTCGGTGAAGGTAACCGGCACCTTTCTCTTGCGTAAGGTATAAAAAAAGTCGATTAGCATATTTAATATAACGGCTTGCGCAGGGTGTAGGAATCGCCTTTACGTATCAGGTAATTATTAACGAAGTAATCCTGATCAACTTCCTTCTTTAATAGAGCACCGGTGAAAGGTAATTCTTTGGAAATACTATCAGCGGGTGTTTCACTGGCGATGAGCACTCGAATCCAATCGACGAGTTCGCTGGTGGAAGGTTTTTTACGGAAATCGTCGATCTCCCTGAGGGCATAAAACGCTTTCATTGCCTCTTTTAAAAGAGTATTTCTCAAATTGGGGAAATGCACCTCGACGATTTGTTCCATTAATTGCGGCGTGGGGAATTCGATGAAATGGAAAATACAACGTCGCAGGAAAGCATCCGGTAACTCTTTTTCAGCATTGCTTGTGATGATTGTGACCGGCCGGTTACGGGCACTGATTGTTTCGTTGGTTTCCGGGATATAGAAGCTCATCTCGTCGATCTCGTTTAACAGGTCGTTGGGGAACTCAATGTCAGCTTTGTCGACCTCATCGATAAGTAAGACTACCTGTTCCGGCGCTGAGAATGCCTGACCTAATTTGCCCAGTTTAATATATTGTTTGATATCGGATACATCTTTATCCTTAAAACGGCTATCGTTCAGACGCTGGACGGTATCATAAACATACAAACCTTCCTGAGCTTTGGTGGTGGATTTGATATTCCAAACGATCAGCTTTTTCCCCAGCCCTTTGGCAATACTGTGTGCCAGCATTGTCTTGCCGGTTCCCGGTTCTCCCCGGATCAGCAACGGTCTACCCAGGGCAATAGAGACATTTACTGCCTTTCGTAATTCTTCTGAAGTAACATAATCGCTGCTACCTTTAAATTGGTCGAATCCCCCGTTTTTAGCTGGCATAATACCTCCCCGAAATCATACGTAAATGAGACACGAAAAAATGCCCGCTTGAGCATGTTTTATAATTAAATTATAGCTTGGCCGATGAGATAAGGGCAAATCTGGATACTTTTAAGCTTTTACAATTATCTTCATAAAATGATACTATTGAAGCAATATCAACCTGGAGGGCAATATGGCAAAACTGTCTGAAGAAGCAAAACAGGCGATAGCAACAATCCGGCCCGCTTTCGTGGCAACGGCAAATAAAGCAGGCAAACCTAATGTCTCGCCAAAAGGCTCCTTAAGCGTGGTAGATGATGAACATGTGGTATTTGCCAATATCAACTCCCCGCGCACCATTGCAAATATCAAGGAAAATCCGCAGGTCGCAATCATTTGTTTAGACCCGACCACGCGCAAAGGTTGTCGCATCTGGGGAACCGGCGAGATTATAAGTTCCGGTGAAATCTTCGACCAAACCGCCGCCGAACTTACGAAGAGAAATATGAAATTGAAAAACATCGTTAAGGTCACTGTGGAAAAAGCGGAGATCAATTAGAAAATTCAATGTTATCGAAATAGTATCGATTATGTTTGAATATACGCACGATTTTTGCTAAGATAAATTAGTTCAGGTAAGATTTCATCACTTTGCGGGATTAGTTCAGGGGTAGAACGCCTGCTTTCCAAGCAGGTTGTCACGGGTTCGAATCCCGTATCCCGCTCCAAATTTAGCTTCATTATCGACCAAAAATCACCCCCGCCGTGATCCCCTCTTTGCGAAGTCGACCCGCTTCCTTTTGGGCACCTTGCGGTTGCTTTTTTCCCCCAAATAACCGGTTACTTGTCCCGCGGACAATTACCGGAAAGGGAGGCAAGCAGGATAATGAAAGGAACAAGAATCGCAAGGAGGCAATATATGAAAGCACGCATTGTCAACCTGGCGGAATTAGTCCGCTACTACGACGCCTACAACAGCAGCGAGGGGAAATCACCGTCAACCCTCCGCTGGTACAATCAGGTACTGAGATTATTTCTCGAATGGCTCACCGAGATCGGCCGTTCCACCAACCTGAAAGACATCGACGAGTTCTGTGTCCGGGGATTTATCCTGGGAGTGCAGAGCCACCAGGTCAACGGCCATCCGGTCACCGTCCAGACCATCCACAACCGCGTACGCGCGCTACGCGCCTTTTTTAACTGGCTTTACCGGAATAATTACACCAAGACCCACGTCCTGCAAAATTTACATCCCCCGCGGCTGCCACAGGTCTTGTTGCAAACCCTGACAGATGAGGAAATCGTCAAGATATTTTCCAGTCAGGACAAATCGACGATGAACGGCAGCCGTAACATTGCGATCAGGGCGCTGTTTCTGGATACGGGTGTGCGGCTCTCGGAGCTGGCCGGGCTCAAGTTGGTCAATGTCAACCTTGAAGATCAATGGATTAAGGTGATAGGCAAAGGGTCTAAAGAAAGTATGATAGAATCCTTAACACAAGGTACCATTGATACAGCAGGACACTATCGTAATTTAGCCCCCCTATTGTCCTAACAATAGGGTCCACCTCACTTGACTAAAAGCTAAATCTTTAGAAATTTCAGGCGATATCCAGACTTCGGAGGAATAATCTATGATGAAGAGTCACTGTTTAATATGAAAAATCAATTAGTTATTTAGGAAAGTGCCGAATAACGACCTGCATCATCTAAAGATATTTTATAAATCTAAGAATGCTGTGTCAAATGCTATTTCGATGTGTTTCCGCGTTAGTTATTATTTTGTTAAGCATTGATATCAATTGTTGGCGTTCTTCCTCGGACAAAACAGACATTATTTCTCTATCCGCCTTGATCCTATCATTGCTGTAGTTAAAAGCATCAAAACCCTTCTCTGTCAATTCAAAACTCAATAGAGTTGATTTAGGAGTTTCCCGGATCTTTTTCACCAATCCGTCCTTTATCAATACTCTCGTCTGCTTGGAAACCGTGTTGTTACCTCTTGCGGTATGCTTGGCCAACTCGGCGAGTGTTGTTTTGTGAAGATTATAAATAATGAACAGAATTTGAGCCTGTTGGGGAGATATATGGTATTTAGCCAAAACCTTTTTTGTAGACATCTCCATCGCATGTTTTGCCGCACCTATTAAATATCGCGAATAAAAACTACTATCTTGTGATATTATTTGCTCTATTTTCCCCTTCATAATTGCCAACCTTTGTTTGGTTTTAACAAACGAAACCTATTGTTTTCAGTATATGGCAATCTGTAAAATTAATCAATATTTTCATCATTTTCATGGCTCAATAAGATTATTCGGCATTCGATTGTCTATACATCAAAAGGATATATAGCGAAATATCCTTTCGTTAAGAATAAATCTCCTCTGCTCCTGCTTAAAATATATTCAAAATAATTTAATATATTGATATAAACTTCGAATTAATCATAAATAAGCTCTCTAGCATCATGTCCAATAACAATACCTCGAAACTGTGAGAATAAAATATCAATTTGCATTTACCCCTCCCTAAAACGAATGAGCGTGGTTTTTTTTAATTTCAATCGCTTGGATATTACGCTTACCCAATGTTACGTTTTGACAAGGAGACCGGTTTTGTTAGCGGGCTTCTGGTTGATCTGATCAAGTTACGTATCAATAAAATTGGTCATATCATTAACCTGATTACTACAAGGCCTCAATCACGGATTAATCGTCCGTATTTTATTTGAGAATATAATGGTGTATACTATATGATATTCGTATATTTTAAGCTAAAACAGGTTCATGTTTTGGAATTTATTACGAAATCATAATTAGAGTTTTTCAATCAAATAAATCCCAAATGCCCATCGAATGACTCAGATAATGATAGAGCGAGATAAAATAAATCATGCGTAGCTATATAATAAAACGATTATTGCTAGCGATACCAACTCTATTATTAGTTAGCACCACGGTCTTCTTCATGATACGGCTTATCCCTGGTAATATCATAGATTTGATGATGAGTGACCAAGGGGTTGTGTCACAAGCTGACCGAGCAAATATCGAGCATTCTCTTGGACTAGATAAACCTGTCTTGACCCAGTATGGAATCTGGTTGGGAAACGTTATTCATGGCAACTTAGGTAATTCCTTATGGGATAAAAGCCCCGTAGTTGATGAGATATCAGCTAGGTTGCCGGTGACCCTTGAACTTGGCATTCTCAGTATAATAATTGCGCAAATAATAGCTCTTCCGATAGGCATATATTCTGCGTTACGGCAAGACACGATAGGTGATTATATAGCTCGTAGTTTTGCAATAATATGTATAGCCGTTCCTTCCTTTTGGTTAGCCACACTCGTAATAGTCTTCCCTGCGATATGGTGGGGCTATTCACCACCCGTGTACCTTATTCCATTTTCTCAAGACCCGACGGGTAATCTCAAAATGTTTATAATCCCTTCGATTGTCCTCGGTATGAGCATGGCGGGGATGACCATGAGGATGACCCGGGCCGTAATGCTTGAGGTGCTTAGACAGGACTATGTTAGGACGGCTTGGGCTAAGGGGCTTAGTGAAAGAGTAGTAGTTTTAAGACATGCCATGAAGAATGCCCTAATCCCGGTGATCACAATAATCGGTCTTGGGGTGCCAACTCTTATTGGAGGCACTGTTATTATTGAACAAATATTCGGGTTAGCCGGGATGGGTCGACTTATAATAGAATCCGCTCAGTCCAGAGATTACACAGTCGTAAGCGGCGTATTACTGGTTTTTGGTATAGCTTTGGTCATCATTAATCTGTTCGTTGACATGACATACGGTTTTTTTGACCCAAGGATTTCTTATCGATAAAGTGAGACGTTTTTGGCCAGTACTTCCTTAGAACGAATAGCTGAAAGAAAGAGAAAGTCATCTCTTATCAATTTCATAAAAAGGCTAGTGAAAGACAAGCCATTAGGAGCAGTTGGTGCTGTAATAACCCTGCTGCTACTTTTGGTTGGTATTTTTGCCAATTATTTAGCACCTTATGGAATGAACCAGTCTACCTCAAGTCTGTTGGCCGCCCCATCGGTAATGCATTGGTTTGGGACCGATAATATCGGACGGGATGTGCTCAGTCGCGTTATTTATGGTGCTCGAATCTCAGTGATTGTTGGGCTTGCAGGTTCTAGTCTGGCAGTTATGACCTCGGTAATAATAGGCATGGTGTCCGGGTATATAGGTGGTGCGTTTGATTTGGTGTTACAGAGAATTGTTGATGCCTGGATGTGCATTCCAGCATTGATCATTTCAATTGTCTTAATCTCTATCATTGGTCCCGGTATGTGGCAAGTTACACTTGTCGTTGGACTTAATCTTGGTGTCGCCAGTTCCAGAATAATCAGAGGCGCAACCATGAGCATTAAGGAAAATCTGTATCTACAAGCTGCGAAGGCCACTGGATGTTCTACCCCCAGAATACTCATCCACCATGTTTTGCCTAATATTATGGCTCCCATAATTATCTTATTTTCCACGGTGATGCCGACAGTGATTTTAGTGGAGGCCAGCTTGAGCTTCCTTGGTTTTGGTATTCCGCCACCAGCCGCTACTTGGGGTGGCATGCTTAGTGGAGCAGGACGTACTTTCATGCTTCAAGCTCCGTGGATTGTAGTGTGGCCTGGTTTAGCCTTGAGTATCGTAGTATATGCAGTCAATATGTTTGGTGACGCATTAAGAGATTTGCTTGACCCGAGATTAATGGGGGGTAGTGGGCGTTATGGAGTCAAGGTGAAAAAATAGTCTCTTAACAAGGACGTTTATAAAATTTAAAGAACAAACAATAACGGAAAGGTATACTCCCACATTATATTTATTATATTAGGGTCGGAGCTCTTTTATCTTTTACTAGTGGATTTCCCTATAACTCACGTCACCAAATCCATCATTAGACGTCAACGGGTAGCTGGAAAAGCCGTCTGGGGTTATCTTCAAATATTTTCTTTTTATACCCTTCGGGTATCGCCATATTCTCGATAGCGCGTATCGTCTCCCGGACAAAGTAAGCCCCTCCTTCATTACCAAAGCCCATATCCGTCCCGAATATGATATGGTCGGAGCCAAAAAAATCAAAACCGCACATTAGCGTTGCTGTATTTCCCCAAACAGCAGTATCTCCGTAAATCATCTTGTAATATTCAATAGGTGTTTTCGTTAAATGCCATCCGAGATTACGGTCCCGGAAAAACTCCTCTTCCCATATACCCTGGCTTTGTGAAATACGATTTGCCTGATACGGTACTAGCCCACCACAATGGTGGGTAACGATTATTAAGTCAGGATATTTCTCCAGCATCCCGCTCCAGACTAAACGTCCCATAGCAATAGTAGTCTCAAAAGTCCAGTTAAAAGGTTTTTGTGCCAATCTGCCCACCCTGTCATCGACAGTGCCAGTCCGGGAAAACGCCCGAGGCCCGCTCTCCATGTGCCGGGGATGCAGAAGAATGGGTAGTCGATAGTAATTCATCGCTTCAAACAGGGGGTCGAATTCCGGTGCATCGAGTGGTTTGTCCAGTATATTGGTGCTTATCTGAATCCCTCTAAAACCGAGTTGGACAATAGTCCTATCGATTTCCTTCAGGGCGGCTTTCATATTATTCATTGGCAAGCAGGCTATTGCTGCCAGAAACCTATCAGGATATTTAGCAACTAATTCCGCCATACTGTCGTTGGCAATTTTAGCAAGTTCGGCCGCTAGATTCGGATTGGCGACCGTCTCCACTGTCGGTTCAGCAATACACAATATCTGAGAATAACCATTATAACGGTCCATGATGCGAAATCTTAATTCTAAATCTCGTACCCCTGGACATTTTTTGTCGTAATAAGCACCAGCAGCGCTTCTATCAGGAGTCTTCTCAAAAAGAGCTTGAAGATACGCAGCGGGTAAAATATGTGAAAAACAGTCGATCTTCTGCATGTTGCACCTCCGCATGTCTTAATTGGTTAATTTAATCTGAACAATTAATTTAAAATGACAGCTATTTAATGTAAAAGCGAATTAAGCTAAGGAGCTACTGCGGTTTCTCCGAGAGAAAGCCAAAAGTAATAGTTAGGAATCAACATACACCATCCCGTTAGTATTTTAGGATGGTATATGTTGATGTTCCAATGTTTTTATTAATATCCCAATTGTTTTCTGACACCTGAGTCAAGCCACATAAGGCGCAGGATTGGCACATAATTCTGATAGCCCCCTTCAACCTCTTGGGAATAGTTCTTTACCCAGGGCCAGTAACACCCTAACTGTTGAGGAGAAGCTATACCTATAAAATCGCATTGATCGATTATATATACATTTAACTCTTTAAATAAGGCGTTCTGCGTTGTAGTATCTGACGCTGCAATTGCTTTATTATAAAGGTCAACCGAATGAGCATCGCTCCAGTTAGCGAGGTTATATGGGCAGGGTATACATTTATATTGCAGGCCGGATACTGGGTTGCTATTCCCAGTACTACTCTCGAATACACCGGTATATGATTTATTAGCGAATACCACAGCCCACGCTGCTGGCGTGATTGAATTAATTTTAGCTGTAACACCCAATTGTGACCACTGGTCAACTAAAAGCGAAGCGAGGTCATTTTGTTCAGATGTAGTTTGGCAGGTTATTTGAGTAGTAAAACCATTGGCGTAACCAGCGTCTGCTAGCATTTGTTTTGCCTTAGCCGGATCATAATTGAACAGTTCTCGAGTTGACTCAGGAAGTTCATTAAGTGGTGTATAAACACCCGGAAGATTTGAGGCCAACGGAGACGAAAGAAGCACTGAACCGCCAGGATACAGAGCGTTAGCTATCTTTTGCAAATCTGTACCAATCATCAACGCTCGACGAACATTTTTATCGGTGAAAACACCAGTATCACATTTGAATATTAATTGATAGTAGTTACTTTTTAAATAATCGTACGTTATCAGATTAGGGCTAGTCGAATTTAGGGTTGACTTGTTCGTCATAGAGACAGCCCAAGAAACATCTATCTTTCCCGTTCGTATAGCCGCAATCGAAGTAGATGAATCGATTATGACAGGGTACATAAGCGTATCGACCAATGGAGTTTGGTATTGTTTACCGTTAATAGTTGTGGTTCCCCAGTAATTTGGATTCTTATTATATTGAGCATAAGATCCGCTTACCCAATCTGTTAAAACAAACGGCCCTGTACCGACTTGATTCTTCCAATTTGAAGCTCCCCCATTGGCAGCAGCAACTTCCTCAGGAGCTACCATTGAACATTTGTAACCATATCCTAAAAGATAAAACCACATAGGCGAATACGTATTGAATTTTATTACTAAAGTATATTGGTCCTGAGCTGTGATAGAAGAAAGAAAGAATAAGTTAGCGCCGCCGTTTTGACTTTTCCAATATCGGTTTAAGCTAAATGCGGCATCAGTTGCGGTAAATTCTCTCGGTGCCATCCCAATATTAGTATTGCCTGTCCACATAACACCTTTACGTAAGTGAAAGATAATGGTCAGTGGATCAGGCTGTTCATAACTTGTTGCCAATTCGCCGGTCAAAAATGACTCAGGAATGGTCTCTTGAACTTGAAAACTAAATTGATTGGTTCCTCTTGGGCCCACTCCTTCAATATTTCCAGCTAATAGGAACTCGGCAAAAGGATCTGTCCAGTAATCGGTGTTTGCATTAGTGGTTGATGAATCCCAACTCGTCGGTGGAGACGATGTACGATAGCCAATCACGTTTAGAATTCCACCGAGTTGTGGCGTCCCCGACGCAGACGAGGTCGTTGTCGTAATAACGGGCGCTATTGTTGTTTGCGTCGACGTTGTTGTCGTTATTGCCGTTTCGGTTGATGTTTGTGTTGCCGTTTGAGTGACGGTTGACGGCGTAGTAGCCGTACTGCAAGAAGAAAATACCAAGACCACCGCCATCAAAACTGCCATCAAAGCGCTCAACCCGAACCATGAAACATACTTTTTCATTTAGTCATTCTCCATTAGTTTAAATTTTTTATTCGATTTTCGCGCCAAATTATATCATACCCTTTCCATATTACCTTAATCGATGATTCTAACCAGAACATAAGCCCAAACTTTCATGGAACCTCATTAAAAATCAATTAAAATCGATTGCATCATATACTAATTAATTTTCTTTGACGTCTTAGCTCAATCGTCCATTTTCACAGTATCTTTTATGGTATTCACCAATGAATATTGCAATGGCCTTTAATTTACTACGAATACCTGCCTTTGTCAAGTAAATCTAGGTTACAAATAATTAAGGCCATTCTTATTAATGCAAATTTAAATTAAATGGAGTCGAAAATATGAACAATATTTGAACTTGGAAATAGAACTAGAATGCATAAATCTGGTTGTTTTAATCAAGGAGTAATATTCTTTACGATTTAAGGGAGTACAAGTGAAGAAGATGAAAAGTCATCAAGTTAGTTCCAAGAATCAAACGAAAACCAAAACGAAGCTAATTCGAACGTTATGCTGGTTCTACCTATTTATACTTCAGCTCCGCAAGGTTAACATTAGGCAGAACTTTTAAGATTTCTGAATCATTTCCGTCCAGCGGTACGGCTAACTATAGTGAATTTTGGCCATATCTCCAGTTATTATTTACTTTTCAACCAAGGAACACAGAAAGGCTTTGTTTGGGGTAAGCCATTTTCTTCCAAAAGGGTACTAAAATCGGTGCTATAATCACAAAAGAAGTTATGTAACTGATTAAGATAAAAGGAGAATTTCGATGATTGAAAGAAAAGTACTTCCCGTACACAAGATTGACCTAGATGACGTGCTGGATCCACATTTACGCGGCCACATCCGTTCGATGGGGTACACTGACTTCGATATGAAACGCCCTATAATCGGCGTCTGTAATCCCTGGAGTGAACTTAATCCCGGCCATTGGCACTTCCGGATGCTGGGCGATGCAGTCAAGCGAGGTATCTGGGCAGCGGGTGGTTTCCCATTGGAGTTCCCGACCATTTCAGTTTGCGAGGTCTTTCATGATATCTCGTCTCTAATCTATCGCAACCTGATGGCGATGGAAACTGAGGAAATGCTGGCATCGACGCCCATTCAAGGCGCTGTCTTACTGAGCACATGTGACAAGGATGTGCCGGCGCAGATAATGGCTTTGGCAACTGTCAATAAGCCGGTCATCATCGTCACCGGGGGTACTCGCCTTTCAGGCTTCTACGAGGGTAAAACTGTCGCATGTGCCACAGATAATTTGAAGATGTTAGCGGATTACAAGGCTGGCGTCGTAGGTGATAAAGAGATGCGCGAGATGGAGATGAACTGTACCTTCAACACCTGTGGCGCATGCGGGGTAATGGGTACGGCGAATAGCGTACAATCGATGGCGGAGGCGTTGGGACTGACTTTACCCGGATGCGCGTCAATTCCCGCCGTATATGCTCAACGGATCCAAATGGCCGAGGCCACTGGAATCAAAATCGTGGAATTGGTCGAGCGAGATATCCGTCCTTCTGATATTCTGACACGACCAGCTATTGAGAATGCCATCCGCGTCCAAATGGCTACTGGGGCCAGCACTAATGTCGTTATTCATCTTATCGCTATAGCCAGGAGAGCGGGCATAAACCTGACACTGGATGATTTCAACCGTATTAGTAAAGAGACGCC
>Ga0182021_10000129_pt1 | contig 69077 bp, 60 predicted proteins | sample 612E3MmetaG_FD_120493 | JGI IMG/M metagenome (GOLD analysis project Ga0182021, IMG submission 120493) | Permafrost microbial communities from Stordalen Mire, Sweden - 612E3M metaG (Illumina Assembly) | ecosystem: Environmental > Terrestrial > Soil > Wetlands > Permafrost | place: Sweden...
CGACCGGCGGCAAGAGTAGCGGCTGCGGCTGCTCCATGTTCCCGTCGGATCCCGGGTTGGGCCTGCTGGCTCCCGCGCTGCTGGTCGCTCTCTGGCTGGGTGCAAAGCGCCGTCGTTGGTGAAGGCAGGCGCGGTTGCCATGCGCTACGCGAACCCAGCCGCGCGATCCCTCAATAGACCTGCCCACCCACGCTGCGCAGAACCGGGTGATGCTGAGCCGGCGCCACGTTGTAGCGTGGGCGGTACAGCGACGCCGCTCCCTCGTCCGCGCCGATGCACCCCACACTTGCATTCGCGAGGGCCTCGGTCAGCTCGACGAGAAGCTCGTCCCAGTCACCGCGCGTCAGGGTCATTCGTCCACCCATGGAAGTTCTCAACTCTAGCGGAAATCGTGCGAGATTTCCGCGCGGGTTTCCCGACTTTGCAAGGGGAAAAAGCCATCGGCGCGCAGGGAGACGACGCCCTCATGGTTTTGCACAGTTCCTTCAAGGATGAGGGCTTGGGCACTGACCAGCAACAAACGATTGTGCTCGAAATCCGCGGCCGTGACCAAGGCGTTGGCGAAGCCGGTCTCGTCCTCGAGGGTGAAGAAAACCAGACCCTTCGCGGTGAGGGGGCGCTGGCGAACGATGATCAGACCAGCGACACGCGCGCGGCGACCGTCGGGCACGCGCGCCAACTGGGCCGCTGGGATGACCCGCTCGGCCGCAAGCTTCTCCCTGAGGAAGGATAGTGGGTGTGGCCCGGTGGAAACTCCTGTGCAGCGGAAGTCTGCGGCCACCTCTTCCCCGATACTCATCTCTGGCAGGGGACAGAACGCTGCCTCTTTCCCTATCGGCCCATCATCAACCGCGGGTCGGTCGTAGAGATCCCCTGATCGCCCGAAGGCCGCCACCTGCCATAGGACCTGCCGGCGGCTTCCACCCAATCGGGCAAAGGCACCGGTTGTGGCCAAACTCGCCCGTTCTGCGGCATTCAGCTCGACCCGGCGGCAAAGCTCCCCCAGCGAGGCGAATGGCCGTGCAACGACGATCTGCTCGGCCGTACTCTTGCGCAGCCCACGCACGAACTTCAGGCCCAAACGTACCGCGAGTGGCTCTTCTTTCTGCTTGGTGGTTTGCTTTTCCAGCGTGCAGGCCCAAGTCGAGCGGGTTACATCCACGGGCAACGTGGTGATGCCATGGCGGGCGGCATCCTTGATGATAGTGGCGGGGTGATAAAAACCCATGGGCTGGTTGTTGAGCAGGGCGCACGTGAACGCGGCTGGAAAGTAGGCCTTGAGATAGGCCGAAGCGTAGGCGATGAGCGCGAACGAAGCGGCATGCGATTCAGGGAACCCATAGAGCGCGAAAGACTTGATGCCCTCGACGATTTCCTCCTGAGCCTTGCGGGCAATTCCCTTGCGGGACATGCCGGCGTAGAGATCCGCTTCAATGGCCTGCATGCGCTCGACCGAGCGCTTGAACCCCATCGCCCGCCGCAGCTCCTCGGCCTGGCCGCCGGAGAACCCGGCCGCAGCCATGGCCATGCGGATAAGCTGCTCCTGAAACAGCGGCACGCCCAGGGTGCGGCGCAGGATCGGTTCCAGACAAGGGTGGGCATAGGTAACGGCCTGCTTGTGATTGCGCCGAGCCAAGTACGGGTTCACCATCTTGCCGACAATCGGGCCAGGCCGAATGATGGCCACCTCGACCACCAAGTCGTAAAAGCGCTCGGGCTGCATGCGGGGCAGGGTCGCCATCTGCGCCCGTGACTCCACTTGAAAGACGCCCACCGTGTCGGCAGCGCGAAGCATCTTGAACACACGCGCGTCGTCGGGCGGCAACTTGGCATAGTCGATGGTGACGCCGTGGTGGGCGCGGATGAGCGTGGACGAATCCTCCAGCACGGCCAGCATCCCCAAACCGAGCAGATCGACCTTGATGATGCCGAGGTCGGCACAGTCGTCCTTGTCCCACTGCACGACCGCGCGGCCTGGCATGCTGGCCGGCTCGATGGGCACCACCTCGTCCAGCCGTCCTGAGGCCAGCACCATGCCGCCTGAATGCTGGCCAAGATGCCGGGGCAAATTGAGCAGCGAGGTGGCGAGCTTGGCCAACCAGCGGGTTCGCTCATCGGCGTCGGGAAAGCCCGCCTCGGCCAGAAATGCTGACGGAGGCCTGTCGTCGGGAACTACGAATCCGGGCAGCAGCTTGCTCATGCGAGAAAGCTGTTCCTCGGAAAAACCGAGCGCGCGACCGCAGTCCCGCATCGCCAGGCGCGGGCGATAGGTGATCACATTGGCGGTCATCGCGGCTCCGTGGGGGCCGAATTTTCGGTAGACGTGCTGGATGACCTGCTCGCGCTCAGCACCGGAAGGCAGATCGAGATCGATGTCAGGCATGCGGTCCGCGATGCTGCAGGCGCTCTTCACCCGCTCTTCGGACAGGAAGCGTTCGAACAGCAGTTCCATGCCCACGGGATCGACCGCGGTGATGCCAAGCGCATAGCAGGTGGCGCTGTTGGCGGCTGAGCCGCGTCCTTGCACCATGATGCCGCGGCTGCGGGCGAACCTGACGATGTCCCAGACCACCAGGAAATAGCCCGCCAGATCGAGCTTGCCAATGATGCGAAGCTCGTGCGCAAGCTGGGCCCGCACTTTGTCGGTCATGGGCTGATAGCGGGCGGCGGCGCCCTGCCAGGTCATGGCCTCCAGAAAACTCTGCTGGGTTTCACCGTCGGGAACTGGGTAGCAGGGGAAGGTGTAGCCGAGATCGGAGAGGGTGAACGTGCAGCGCTCGGCGATCTCGTGGCTGCAGGTCACGGCGGCGGGCAGGTCGCGGAACAGGGCGTCCATCTCGGCCGGTCGCTTGAGAAGGCGTTCGGCGTTGCGGGGCAACCGGCGGCCGATTTCGTCGACCGTGACACCGGCACGGATGCAGGCAAGCACGTCGTGGGTGGGGCTTCGATCCACGGTGGCGTAGCGCACGTCGTTGGTGGCGACCACTGGGAGAGCGCAGGCCGCGGCCTGGGCGAGCACAGCGCGGTTCTGCCGTTCCTCCTCGGCGTCGAGGTGTCGTTGCACTTCAAGAAAGGCACGGCCCGGTCCGAACAGCGCCGCCAGATTCGCGGCATCGGCGCGTGGGGCTGGGCCAAGCAGCGCGATCAAGCCGGCGGCGTGCTCCGCCAGCATTTCCATGGTCGCGGCCCCTTGGCCCTTGCCCCGTCCTTGCTTCATGCGGGTGACAAGCCGGCACAGGTTGCGGTAGCCGCGTCGGTCCTCCACCAAGAGCAGCAAGGGCGGCGTTGGGCTCGACGGACTTGCTGCCAACGCGATCTCTGCCCCCACAATGGGGCGCAGCCCGGCCTTGCGCGCGGCCGTGAAGAACCGTGGCGCACTGTAGAGCCCGCCAAAGTCAGCCAGCGCCAGTGTTTGATGGCCCAAGGCCACCGCCGCGCCGACCAGGTCCTCGGGCAGCGACGCTCCGTCGAGGAAACTGAAGGCCGAGCGACAGCGAAGCTCGACGTAGCGAGGGGTTGTAAGGTTAGTCGTAGTAGCCATCGAGATACCACTGGCTGGTCCCGCGATCCTGATGGATGCGGTAAAGCGCGCCGTCGGAAGCGTGAACGTCCCAATACTCACGACAGAACCCGCCGCCCATCCACCACTCGCCGCTCATACGGTACGGTCCTGCGGCGACCAGAATGCGCGCCGTGGTTTCCTTTCCGCGTAGTGCCTCGGGTCCGGTTGGTCCGATCAACACTTCTATGTCGCGCGGGGGACGGAATCTACGCATGGCAAGCGTGGCTTGCTGTCCGTCGCTGCGGTCTTCAGGCGGCTTTGCTTGGCTGGGCTCGACCATCGGGGGCTCGATCGCCATCACCTCTTCTTTCCAGCTATCGACCACACAGGGCATGCCCACGTGCTCAGGACCAACCAATGCCGACAGTCGGGCGATGGTTGCGGCCAATCGTTCCGGTGCCGGACCGTTCGGGCGAAACAGGTCGAGCTGGGTTGAACGGATACGGGCAGGGCGGATCAGCACCGTGATGCCCACCACGCCGGTGTCCGGGGGCCGTCGTTCGAGATCCAGACGGACGAGTTGCAGCAGGATGCTTGCCTCGCGCGTGGGGCTGGGCAAAGCGATCTCGCGCACGTCAAAGCCGCGCGGAGAGAGACTGAGTCGCAGGATCAGCCCGGCGCAAGCCAGGCAGCGGCAGGCCAGCCGCTGCAACACCCGGTCGAGCAATCCGCGCAACAAGAAGGAAAGCGGCTCCAACGACTCGATCGTGTAATCTACCTCGGTGCCTTCCTCGATGGCGTCCGCCGGCGGCTGGGGCAGGAAGGGCTCATTGTCCATGCCGTTTGCGAGTCGATGAAAGTGTGCTCCGGTTGCCCCCAGGCGCAGCGTGACCTCTGGTCCGGGCAGGCTCGCCAGTTCACCCACGGTCGTGATGCCCCACTGTTGCATCGCTTGCCGGGTTCTTTCATCCAGGTCGAACACAGTGAGGGGCAATCCAGCCAACCTGGCTTTCGTCGCCCCTTCTGTCTCAGGAAGAATGACGACCTCGCCGGCCCGCGTACCGACGCGGGCCAGTCCCTTCGACGAAGCAATAGCTACCCGCACCGCCAATCCGAGCTGGGTCGCCCGAGCCCCAATGGCTTGGGCCACGGCCCGTTCATTCGGGTAAAGCGATCCGAGATCACCCACCTGGAGAAAAGCCCGCCCTGATTCCGCCTCGATACGGGGAGCGAAACTCAACCCGAGATCTTGCAATGCTGCCTGGGCGGCATCTACATCGGCCTGGCGCGCCTGCATCACCCGCAGCGAGGGCACGATGGCCAGCGCCTGGGTCACGGTCATGCCCAGGCATGCCCCTGCCAAGCGCGCGGCCCGGGTCAACCCGAGCAGGAGCGCGCGTCCCCCTGGCCCGGCGGCCAGCGCGATGGGCGCCTCGCGTTCGTGGGGCTCGGTAAGGCCGCGCAACACGGACTGCAAAGCGATCTGCGGAGCATAAGCACAGGCGATGCGCACAGGAGGTCACTGCCTTCATGTCTGCTCGCCACGGGCGCTCTCCCTCAAAGGCTCATGGAAGACCAAAGAGCAGCCTGCGGCTTGCTCGGCTGATCGGCGTCCGCGTTCCAAAGAAACCGAACTCGACAAGGCTGTGACGAGAGGGGGATGCGAGACGGCGCGTGCCAAGGCGTGGTCGTCGACTCCGCGCCGCAAGCGAAGTCGTGTGCAGGCCTGCCGTCCGAAATCGACGTTCTTCTGCTGCAGATGCACTGATGTGGCTGAAAACGATCCTGCGAGCGGAAAGCGAGCCGCGAGCAAGACCGCGGTTCCCTGTCGCTGCGCGACCTGGCGCAAGCGTATCCATGCCGCCGTGGGCAGGTGCGGCGCCGAGTCGCCCAGATCCAACGCCACCAGCTCGAATCCCCCTGCCGACACCAGCAGCTCGGTTGATTTGAGAAGAATCTGGCTCTGGCCCGCGCACACCCACAACAGTTGTCGCAATGGAATGCCGGCCTGTTGCGCTCGCCGCGCATCAAGGGCCGATTCCGCATCCACCAACGCCGCTGCCGCGCCCCTTTGCAGCGCTGCACCCAGCGAAGCATAAAGCACCGAGGTGCGCCCCGACGATCGCGGCCCAGAGACTTCGCTCAACGCCCCCCGTGGCCAACCGCCGCCCAGCATTTCGTTCAGCGCGGGCCACGGGGTAGGCAGATGCCCGCGTTTCGCTTCCAGCCGTCGTGCTGGAATCAGAAACGCGGAAAGCTGCTCAAGCGCCGGGACGGACACCCGCTCAAGCGTAACTGAACGTGTGTTCAGGTCAAGATCAAAACGTCTACAGCCCGCCGTCCAGGTCGAAGCGCAGAAACTGTCCACGCCGCTTCACCTCGGTGATGCGCTTGCCCACCAGCAGCGCTGGAAACGGCTCCGCCACCATGTCTCGTCGATGCATGCAAATTTGCATGCCAATTTGCGCGGTGGCGCACAATAGAGAAAGACTGCCGCTACGGACTGGCCGCGAGCATCGCCGAGAGCCACCGCATGGCCCGCTCGCGAAACCCCGCGCCATGACCGCGGTTGATGTGGCGGATGATCATCCTCGCGTCGAGGAAGAACGTCGTGGGCAGCCGATCTTCGCCAAACGCGCGCGCCAGCAGGCCATCACCATCCAACGCAACGAGGGTTTCGGCGGGCAAAGCATGACCGGCGACGAACTCCCTCACAGCCGGGACGTCACCCTCGACCGCGACCAGCATCAGACCAAAGTGCGGCCCCTGGCTCTCGCGGATGGCCAAGATTTCCGACAGGCTCTCCTTGCATGGCGTGCACCAACTGGCGAAGAACTCGACGACCGTCACATGTCCCCGCAGGCTCGCGCCACGCACGCTCTTGCCCGCCAGGGTGCGCGCCTCGAAAGCAGGTGCAGGCTCACCGACGTGCGGCCGCGCCACGCCGGCCGCAAGCAGTGGCAGGAGCAGGAGCGAGATCATGGACCGAGTCTATCGCGACCATCGCCCGATGGTGGGCCAAAGCGCTCCGGGGCCACTGGCAAGGGCGGCCAAATCGTCCATAAGGTAGCTGAGGCGTTCCTGTGAGGAGTCCGCACCATTTGCATTCTACTGGCGTCGCCGCCGGCGTGGCAGCGCTGGCCTTGTCGGTATCGAGCTGCGTTCGCAGCGCGTCTGGTGCGGAGTCCGCGCCGGACAAAGCGGTCAGTGAACCCGCTGTCGTGCGCAGCAACATCTTACGCGCTGACTATGCTGGCTCCGCGAGCTGCCGCACTTGCCACCGAAGCTTGTATGACGACTGGCTAGGCTCGCCCATGCGGCAGATGACCCGCCTGCCCGCAACCGCCAAGATTCGAGCGCCATTTGACGGACGTACCTGGAGGTTCAAAGACGATGAAGCGCGCTTCGAACAGCACGCCGGCACGCGCTTCGTCCGAATTCAGTCGCGACGCTTCGGAGATCATCTGTACCGGGTCACGCGCGTGATCGGCGGGCGCACCCGCGAGGACTTCGCGGGCGTTGAAGTGACAGGCACGCAACCTGACGCCCGCAGCATTGGCGATCCGCACGACGAGGTTATCCTGCCGGCGAGCTACTTTTTCGAGACCGCTTCGTTCCGGCTTAAGGGCTATTCCGTAATGGTGCGCGAGCGTCCGGGACTGAAGGCCGGTGCGGTGTGGAACCAGTCCTGCGTTCTGTGCCACAACACCGCGCCCATCTTCCTCTCGATGTGGGGCGCTCTGCTGGGCAAGGGCGTGCTCGCCTACCAGGGCGAAGTGGTGGACGCGCTTCTGCCCGAGATCCGGCGCTGGCGATTGCAGGTGACCGATTCCAACGCCTTGAGCGCAGCAGTTGCCGACGAAGTTCGTTTTTTGGGCGAGACGAGCGACTTGCCCGGCGATGTGCCCACGTCGCTGCGACAGGGGATCGCGACGATGAACCAGCGTTTCGGGGCCAAGCATCTTCTGGAAGTCGGCATCGGGTGCGAGGCCTGCCACGGCGGGTGTCGCGAACACGTGCTGCAACCGCGAGTTTCGACCTCCTACCAGCCCCGCAGCCCATTTCTGCGTGTGCAGCCCGCGCCGGACCGCAGCCCCATCACCCGCGCCGAGTCGATCAACCGGACCTGTGCACGCTGCCACCAGGTTCTGTTCTCGCGCTATCCCTTCCCCTGGGAAGGCGGTCTTCGCCACGGCGGATCGCCCGGCGGCAGTTCCACCAACTCGGGCGAGGCACGCGACATGTTGCTGGGCGGGTGCAGCCGCGCCCTAGCGTGTACCGACTGTCACGATCCCCACCGCGACGACGATCCAGACGATCTGGCTGCGCTGGCAACGCCCGCTGGCAACGCCACGTGCACAAAATGCCATTCGGCCTTCGCCAGCCGCCAGGCGCTGCGCGCCCACAGCCATCATGATCCTGATGCAGCGGGCGGCGTGTGCATCAACTGCCACATGCCGCGCAAGAACCTGGCACTGACCTACACGCTGAGCCGCTACCACCGGATCGGCTCGCCCACGGAAGGCGCACGGGTGCTGCGCGATCGACCGCTGGAGTGCGCGCTTTGCCACGCCCGCAAGAGCGGCGAGGAGCTGGTGTCAGCCATGGAGATCTGGTGGGGCAAGCGCTACGATCGTTCGATCTTGCAGGCACTGTACGGTGATTTGCGGCAGCCGCCCCTGCTATCTACACTGGTGCGGGGCAAGCCCCACGAACAGGCAGTGGCGATCATCAGTCTGCGCGAGCAGAACGTGCACGAGGCCTTGCCGCTCTTGGCCCGGCAAATTGCCCATCCCCTGCCCCTGGTGCGCTACCAGGCGAGAAAAGCCCTTGATGCATTCACCGGCCACGACTGCGGCATCGACCTGGATCGAACCCTGCGCGACATCATCGCCGCCACCCAGAAATGCGTTCCCCAAGCCGCGTCCATCTCCCCAGGTGCGCCCGTGCGTGAGGCGCCGCCTTCGCACCCCGACGACGACTGAATCAATTGCATTGCGAAGTTCACTGGGGCCGCAGGCGTCTGGCTCACCTTCGGCCAGGCGCCCCGCGGCGTCGCTGTGCTTGCCGCGGGATTACGTTCGCCCGGCCTTGCCTATCTCCACAGCGCGCGCAGGTGGTCCGCCACATCCACCCGACCAGTGATGGCGGCCCTGGGCGCTTGCTCACGACTTTGCTCGGGCGCGAAGTGATCGAGGTGGGCAAGCACGCTGTCAGGGAGAAACCGGCTGCGTGGCGTGTAGACATGACGATCACCGTGCCGGCTTTGCTGGCGGATGAAGAAGCGCAGGGGGTGGACCAGGCACAGGGTGTTCTTGGCGCGGGTCATGGCCACGTAGAGCAGACGCCGCTCTTCCTCGATCTCGTCGGCGCGGCCGGTGGCCATGTCGGATGGGATGCAACCATCGGCCACGCTCAACACATAGACAGTGTCCCATTCCTGCCCCTTGGCAGAATGAATGGTCGACAGGATCAGGAAATCCTCGTCGAGATGGGGCGGGCCAGCCAGGGCACCGGCACCGTCGGGCGGATCCAAGGTCAGGTCAGAAAGAAAGCGCTCGCGCGAGGGCGCAGCATCGGCCAGGCGTTCGATCTGGTCGAGATCCGCCAGGCGCGTGCGCGCGTTGTCGTAGAGGCGTTCCAGGTGCGGTTCGTAGAACCGGCGCACCCGACCGAGCTGCCCGGACCAAGGCGTACGCGGATCTGTGAGGGCCTGCACCAAATCCACCAGGGCTGGCCAGTCTTCTGCGGCCGCGGCTGGCGGCACGGTGCGGGCCATGGCCTGGGCCAGGCCTTCCCGGTCAGCACCGATCATATGCTGAACCCGACCAGCCAGCACCGGCCCCATGCCGGGCAGAAGCTGCAACACCCGGGCCGAGGCCAGGGCGTCGCGCGGATTCTCGGCCCAGCGCAGGCAGGCCAGCGCGTCCTTCACGTGCGCGGCTTCAAGAAAGCGCAGGCCGCCGAATTTCACGAAGGGAATGTTGCGGCGGCCCAGCTCGACTTCCAGCGTATCGCTGTGATGGGCTGTGCGAAAAAGCACCGCCTGCTGTTTGAGCAAGATGCCAGCCTCGCGCTGCGCGAGCACCCGATCCGCGACGAAGCTGGCCTGGAGATCTTCGTCGTCCACGGTCACGAGCAGCGGCCGTGTCCCACCCCTGCGCGTGGTGAAGAGATCCTTGGTGAATCGCTCGGCGGCCAGACCGATGACTGCGTTGGACGCTGCCAGAATCGGCTGGGTCGAACGGTAGTTCTGCGCCAGGGTCAGCACCGTGGCGGGCGGCGTGAACTGTTTGGGAAAATCCAGGATGTTGCGCACAGTGGCCGCGCGAAAGGCATAGATCGACTGGGCGTCGTCGCCTACCACGCACAGGCCCCGTCCGTCGGGGCGCAGGCGGCGCAGGATCTCGGCCTGCAACACGTTGGTGTCTTGGTACTCGTCGACCAAGATGTGATCGAAGAGGCCCGCGATGGCCTGGGCTGCACCACCATCGCCCACCAGGTGGTACCAGTACAGCAGCAGGTCATCGTAGTCGAGCACCTGCCGATTGAGCTTGGCCTCGACGTAGCCGGCGAAGAGCCCGCGCAGCGCCTCTTCCCACTCAAGACACCAGGGAAAGGCCTGTTCCAGGCAGGCGCGCAGAGAGGACTGGGTGTTCACCACGCGCGAGTAGATGGACAGTGCCGTGCCCTTGCGCGGAAAGCGCCGCTGTTGCTGGCCCAGCCCGGCCTCGGCGCGCACAGCATCGAGAAGATCCGCCGAGTCCTCGCGATCGAGCAGGGTGAAACCCGGATCCAACCCCACCACCTGGGCGTGCTGGCGCAAGAGACGGTTGGCCACGGCGTGGAAGGTCCCAGCCCAGGGCAAGGTCCCTTCCCGATCGCGCTGCTGGCCCGCCAGCCGCGCCGCCCGCCGGGTCATCTCGACCGCGGCCCTGCGCGTGAATGTGAGCAAGAGAATGCGCCGAGGATCCACCCCGCGTCCGATGAGCGCGGCCACCCTATGCGCCAGGGTCTGGGTCTTGCCCGACCCTGCCCCCGCGATCACCAAGAGCGGCCCATCGCCATGCGCACAAGCTGCGACCTGTGCTTGGTTGAGCGGAGCATCGCCACTTTTCGCGGCCATCTAACCTATACTAGGCAAATGTTCAGTCTGCGCAAGATCGAGATGCTGGGGCATGAAAACAACCCGCAAGTCCGTCACACTCACCAGGACTCCCACCGCCCATGAACACGAAACCAACCTCGATTGTGTTCGCGTGCGCGCTGGGCCTTGCCTGCAGCAGCAAGGCCACCGACGTGAACCAGGATGGATCTGCGGGTGGCATACCTCGGGACAGCTTGGGAACCGGAGGAATCGCGTCGACCGGAGGCGCCGCGGGTGGCAGCTCGATCGGCACCGGTGGCAGTATCGGCGGAACAACCAGCACGGCCCCAGCTTCAACCCCATCCTCAGGAGGAACAAGGTCGACCTCTTCTGGCCCAGGAGGTGGGGCCAGTAGCGGTGGTCAAGCGACAGGCGGGACGACGTCGACCTCCTCAAGCTCGGTGGGTGGGGCTGGCACCGGTGGTCAAACGACGCCTTCCGGGGGCAGCACGGTGGCAGACGCCGGCGTGGATCGCGCGCCGGCGGGCGGCTCAGGCGGAAGCGCGACAACAGGTGGAAAAGGAGCCGGTGGTGTCTTGGCAATCGGTGGGACAGGTGGCGCCGGGGGTCAGTCAGTCGTTGCCGATGCCGGCACGCCGTCATCCACCGACGGCGGAACGGCCAGAAGCTGGCAGCAGATCCAGAGTGATTTCATTGATTGGCGCTTCGGCATGTTTATCCATTTCGGGATTCTCACCTTCACAGGATCCTGGGCGCAGGCCAATCTCCCCAAAGACCAATTCAATCCCACTAATCTCGATTGCAATCAGTGGGCTGATGCGGCCGCAAGCGCCAAGATGAAGTTCGGCGTGCTCACGACTCGGCACCACGACGGATTTGCCCTGTGGCCGAGCAAGGCCAGCGACTTCAATGTGGGAAGCATCTCTTGGCGCGCCGGCAAGGGGGATGTAGTGCAGGAATATGTCACCGCCTTCCGCGCCAAGGGGCTGGAGCCGGGACTCTACTACTCGATCTGGGATTCTACCCAGAACAACGGCAACAACGCGCCGTTTTCGACCGCACAAATGCAATACATAAGGACCCAGCTTACCGAGCTATTGTCTAACTACGGCAAGATTCCATTTCTCGTGCTTGATGGCTGGGCCTGGAAGATGGGCCACCGGAATGCTCCCTTTGCCGAAATTCACGACCTCATCAAGTCGTTGCAACCAGACATTCTGATAACCGACCATGACGGCATCCAGGGCCCCTGGGACGCCGACCTGGTGATGTACGAGGAGCCGAAAGGGGTGTTCTCTCCTACCGGAAACACGATTGCGGCAGGTCAGGACAACAAGATCAACGGCAGCGGTGGAAATGACTGGTTCTGGGCTCCGGGAATTGGCAACCTGATGACTGCCAGCGCGATCGTCGACGGTCATCTCAAGAAGCTGGAGGCCAGCTACACCAATTTCATCCTCAACTGTCCGCCCAATCGCAACGGACAGTTGGACGCGGCCATTGTGACTATCCTCGGTCAAGTGGGGAGTTCATGGACGGCCAATGGCAGCCGGGCGCCGTTGCCCGCGCAGGTCCCGCTGAACGAGCATCCGTACATGCCCACCGGAGCAACCGCAACCAGTGGAACCGCCGCCAATGCCATTGACGGCGTGAATGACGTGGGCGTCAATACGGTTTGGACGTCCTCGACCAGCCTCCCACAATCGCTGACGCTCGATCTAGGGTCGGTGAAACCTGATGTGGGTTACCTCGGCTATCTTCCGGGCTATGCAGGCAACGGGCCGACCACGAACGGCAGCATCACGTCCTACAAGATCCTGGTCAGCAGCGACAATTCCACCTACACGCCGGCGACCACGGGACCCTGGCCGGCCGACGGAAAGTACAAAGGGGTTCTCTTTGGTCCGGTGGCTGCGCGCTACGTTCGGCTGGAAGCCGATGCCGTGAACGGCACTGGCGGCGCCCAGGCCACCGAGGTGGTGGTGGGCGCCCGGCGATAGCCTAGTCTAGTTTCCTTTGAGCACGGTGCCGTGGCTGATGTCGTTGCCGACCCCGGGCAGCGTCGTCGGTGTTGTCCAGGTCTTGAACATGTCGGTGCTGTCGCTGGATTTCTCGTGACCGCCGCCACCGGCGTCGCAAAAGAGGCGCCAGGTTCCGTTGCCAAGATCGACCACGGCAGGCGCTTCCTTGCAGCCCGGCCAGTAGCTCGTTCCGTCGAACGCCCAGGGACCATCCAAGCTGGATGCTGTCCCATGTTGGACGAAGCTTCCCTTCGAGAACGAGTGGTAGGTGTCGGCAACTTTGACCACGAAGGTGTCGATGACCCCAGGTCCAATTCCAATCCATGTGCCCGCACCCCACTTGGTCAGGCTGGCGTCGGTCGGCTCGTACCTGTAGGTCTTCTGGTCAACGCTGACCAGAACATGGACGGTCCCATCGGTGTCCTTGAACCATTCAGGTGCCCACACGTTGTTGGGCTTGAGTGCACTGGCGTCCACTTGCGTGACCGGAGTCCAATCCTTCAGATTGGCGCTTGAGGCAATGGCGAAACTGGTTTGGTGACCGCAGCAACCCGTGCCCGCGGGGGGCGTGGTGAAAGCCACATAGAACTTGCCGTCAGTGTGCTTCATGATGCTGGGATCGCGTAGATTCCCAGTTGGCCCACCGTACCCGGTATCGTAGAGCACCTTGAAGTTCAACGCATCGTTGGACGAATAGATCATGAGAGTGGAGGCTGGAGCTGAGTCGTTGAAGCAGGAGAAGATGTAGGGATAGTTGACTCCGCCGGTATTGGGTGCGCCGCCAACCCCACCGGATGCCCCGCCTGTACCGGAGCGGCCCCCGCCGCCAACGCTTGCCCCGCCCGCGCCAGTCGACAACCCGCCTGTCCCGGAGCGACCCGCAATGCCGCCGGAGCTGGTCGCGCCGCCGGGGCTGGTCGCGCCGCCGGAGGTGGTCGCGCCACCCGAGCCGGTTGCACCGGCTGAGCTGGTCGTACCGACGGAACTGGTTGCACCGCCTGAGCTGGTCGTACCGACGGAACTGGTCGCTCCGCCGGAGCTGGCGCTTCCGCCCGATACAGTGGTTCCGCCGGGGTCAGGGGTATTGCCACCTGTCGCATTCAGGCCACCTGTCGAGATGGTTCCACCGGGAGCCGGAGTCCCGCCAGATATGGAGATGCCACCTGTGGAGACGCTGCCGCCAATCGCGACACTGCCCCCTGACTGAACCGTGCTGCTCGAAGCGCTGCCCGGGGAGGTCGCACCGCCGGTCGACGCACCGCCGGTCGTGTCCGAAGAGCACCCCCAGAACAATGCAGTGCCTGCCAATGCCGTGACAAGTATGAGCAGGCGTGCCACCGCCATGTGCGGATTGCGTCCCGAATACCTATTCGTCATGGAATCCTCCGTGCACGCACAAAGCACGCTGGCTCGCCTGCTAGTTTCCCTTGATTACGGTGCCGTGGCTGATGTTGGCGCCGACCGTGGGCAGCGTCTGGATCTTCGTCCAGGACTTGAACACGTCGGTGCTGTCGCTGTACATTTCGTGACCAGCCGATCCAGCATCAGTGTAGAAACGCCAATTCCCGTTGGCGAGTTGAATCAAGCAGGGTGCTTCCTTGTGGTTGCCCCAGCCCGCCCAGTCGTTGGTGCCGACGAAATTCCAGGGACCATCCAGGCTGGTCGAAGTGGCGTGCTCGACCAATGTGACTGACTCGTGCTTCGTGAATGCGTGGTAGGTGGTGTCGATCTTGACTATGAAGGTGTCGATGTAGCCGGGTCCAATCCCAATCCACGTCCCCGCACCCCATTTTGTCAGGGTGGCGTCCGTCGGCTCGTACCGATAGGTCTTGCCGTCGATGCTGGCTAGGACGTGAATGCTCCCATCCGTGTCCTTGAACCATTCAGGTGCCCATACGTTCTTGACTCCGGCGACGCCGCAGGGCACCTGGGTGACTGTGGTCCAGTCTTTCAGATTGGCGCTTGAGGCAACGTTGAAACTCGACTCGGCACCGCAGCAACCAGTACCCGCCGGTGGCGTCGTGTGTGCCACGTAGAACTTGCCGTCGGTGTGCTTCATGATGCTGGGATCGCGCAGGTTTCCGGTTGGCCCGCCAAACCCGGTGTCGTACAGCAACTTGAAGTTCAGGGCATCGTCGGATGTGTAAATCATGAGAGTGGAAGCCGGAGCAGCGTCGTTGAAACAGGAGAAGACGTAGGGATAGCCTGGTCCGCCGGTGTTGTTTCCGCCGCCAGCTCCGCCGGGCGCCCCGCCTGAACCAGAGCGCCCCCCGCCGCCACCGCTTCCGCCACCAATACCACTCGACACCCCGCCTGTGCCCGACCGCCCCGCGACGACGCCGGAGCTGGTCGCGCCGCCAAGGCTGGTCGCGCCGCCAAGGCTGGCCGCGCCGCCGGAGCTGGTCGCGCCGCCAAGGCTGGTCGCGCCGCCAAGGCTGGTCGCGCCGCCGGAGCTGGTCGCGCCGCCAAGGCTGGCCGCGCCGCCAGAGCTGGCTGCACCGCCGGAGCTGGCTGCACCGCCGGAGCTGGCTGCGCCACCGGAGCTGGCTGCGCCACCGGAGCTGGCGCTCCCGCCCGATGCAGTAGTTCCGCCTGGGGCAGGAGAGCTGCCACCTGTCGTGCTCAGGACACCTGTCGAGGTGGTTCCACCGGCAGCCCGGGTCCCGCCAGACGCGACGCTGCCGCCCATTGCGACACTGCCCCCCGAAGCGACCGTGCCACTGGAAGTGCCGCCCTCGGCGGTGGCGCCGCCGGCCGACGATCCGCCCGTCGTGTCCGAAGCGCACCCCCAGAGGAGCGCGGTGCCGGCCAAGGCCGCGACAAGCGCGGAGAATTGCACCGCCGTGCGCAAGTTGCGTTGCGGATACGTATTCGTTGGGGAAGCCTCCTGCATCTAGGTCTCCTTGAGTTCAGTAGTGACACTTTCGCTGGCGTTGACGCCCGTTCCCGTCGAGCACCCACGCCCCAGGGGAGCAAGGGAGCACACAGGCCAGGCAGCCGAGAATGTGGGACAAGTAGGATTTCCTACGAAGGCTAAGTGCCACCAGGTCAGCCCACCGGCTCAGAAAAGGCTGTCTCACCGTGGTAGAAGAGCCCCAGTTCTGCTTGGCCCCGAACCGATGTGTGCGGCTACTGCAGAACGAGCGGGCCTCGGATGTGGCCCTTTTCCTGAGCCGGCTTCCGCCAGGACCGGCACCTCCCTTTCAGAAGACATGCGCAGCGAAACCGACACCCAGGTCAGAGAAGGCGCCAAGATCCTGGTGCTGCCGGCGGCGGATCTTTCGGCGATCGATGACGCGGGCTTGGTGCGCGCGATCTTGGACGGGGATCCGCGCGCGCCACGTATACTGTGGGATCGTCATGCGCGTCTGGTCTACCGTATCCTGCGCCGCGCGCTTGGCCAGCAGAACGAGGTTGAGGATCTGGTGCAAGAGGTCTTTCTGAGCCTGTTCAAGAGGTTGCCGACGTTGCGCGAGCCTAGGGCCCTGCCCGCCTTTCTGGTCACCATCACGACCCTCACCTTGCGCCACGAGCTGCGTCGCCGCTGGGTGCGACGCTGGATGACTCTCGGCGCGAAGCAAGACATCGACAGCGATCCGAGGGTTGTGCATCCCAATCCGGAGGCGCGCCAAGCGGTCTCTCGGCTCTACGCCATCCTGGACCGGCTTGGACGCGAGGAACGCATCGCTTTTGCCCTGCGTTTCATCGAAGGCTTGGAATTGACCGAGGTGGCCACCGCCCTGGGATTGTCCCTGGCCACGGCCAAGAGACGGCTTGTACGCGCCCGCGCGCGGGTCAACCACCACATCGCCAGAGATCCTGGTCTGGCCGCGTACCTCTCGGGAATCGGCGAGGAGTCCCCATGAAAACCAGCCCAGCGTCTCAAGACTCCGACCGCGCACTTGGTTACCTGTGCGAGTTGGCCCGGGCCAGCTTCACCGATGAAATCTCGGCTCGCGAACAAGCCGGGTGGAATCGCCTGGAGGTGAAACTGTCAAGGCGACCGCGCGCGCGGCGCACTCTTGTCTTGGGCCTCGGCCTGGCTGCGACCACGGCTGCCGTTGTGGCGCTGGCGATCAGGTTGAATCACACGCCGCCCAGCCTCGGGTTCCGCGTCGTCGACGAAGGCGGCGTGGCACAGACAGTTTCCAATCTCGCGTCCGCGGGACGCATCGAATTCTCCGACGGTTCTCAAGTCAGCCTGCCCGCCGAGGCGCGCGCGAGTGTCACGGCAATCGACGCGCGCGGGGCACACATCCGGCTTGAGCACGGCCGACTGTCCGCACGCTTCGTGCAACTTCCCGATGCAAGCTGGTCCGTGGCGGCTGGGCCATACCAGGTCCTGGTGACCGGGACGGCGTTCGACTTGAACTGGACCCCTGACACTCGTGCCTTGGAGCTCTGGCTTCACCACGGCAGTGTACTGGTGAAGGGTCCCAACGCTGGCCAGGGACTTGCCGTTGGCGCCGGCCAGCATCTCCTGGCCAGTGCGGCAAGCGGGCAGATCGTGCTCGACGCTGTAGCGCCCGCTGCCCCTTTGCCCATTGCCACCGCCGCCACAGCCGACCTCGCGCCAGCACCCTCGCCTCCCTCCGAGCGCCCCGCGGTGCGCGAGTCCTCGCGTGCACCGGGCCTAGCCCCCTCGCCGCGAGTACGAGCCCCTGAGCCGTCGTTGACCTGGCCGCAAGCGCTGGCCCGCGGCGACTTCCAGCGCGTCCTGGACGAGGCCGCGCGCCGAGGGCATGACGATGTGCTGTCGGGCGCGACCAGCGCGGACCTCGCTGCCTTCGCCGATGCCGCCCGCTACGGCCGCAGGAACGATCTAGCGCGGCGGGCGCTTCTGGCCCAGCGCCAGCGCTTTCCCCAGACCCCGCCCGCGCGAGATGCCGCCTTCTTCCTCGGCACTGTCGACGAATCCCGCGCCGGGCGCGAAGCCCAGACCAGCGCACTGCAATGGTACGGGCGCTACCTCGCGGAGAATCCCACAGGAGGGTTCCGGGGACAGGCCCTGGGCCGCCGTCTGGTTCTCTTCGAGTCCCTGCACGACCGAACCGCCGCGCGAGAAACGGCCGCCCTCTACCTGGCCCAATTCCCCGCCGGCCCCTACGCCAGCAAAGCCAAACACATCGTCGAATCCAACCAGTAGAAGCGGATCGATCAGCAGCGATGGGTCCGTCTGTGCAGGCGGGCGTTCAATGCCAAAGCCGCCAGGCCGATCAGTAGCCATCCCATTGCTGACGTCGGCGTTGATGCTGACCTGCCGCCAAGCGCGCAGTTGCAACCCGACGCCGCCGCAGGGCCGGGCACACTGCCCCCCGCGCCGGGCGCGCCCACCGGCCCGGTGCTCCCGCTGACCGGGCTGAGGCTGCCTCCCGTTCCCGCGGGTGCGCCCCCCGAGGCTCCGCGGCCAGGTCTTGCCGGTGTACTTGGGCGCGCTGCCGCCCATGGGCTCGAACATCGATACGCCCTCGGGATTGATGTTGCCACCGGCGGCGATGCCCAGCCCGCCCTGGATGATGGCGGCCAAGTCAGTGATGATGTCGCCGAACAGATTCTCGGTGACGATCACGTCGTAGTACTCGGGCTGCTTCACGAACCACATGGTGCAGGCGTCGACGTGGTTGTAGTCCTGCTTGATGTCGGGGTACTGCGCGTCGCCCATCTCCTTGTGCACGCGCACCCACAGATCACCGCAATGGGTGAGCACGTTGCACTTGTGCACCAGCGTAAGCATCCTCTTCTTGCTGTTCCGCTTGCGGGTGTATTCATAGGCGTACTTCACGCAGCGTTCGACCACCGGACGCGAGTACTGCATCACCTGCGTCGCCACTTCCAACGGCGTTCCCTTCTGCGTGACGCCGCCGATGCCGGTGTAGATACCGCCGGTGTTCTCACGCACCACCACGAAGTCGATGTGCTCCGGTCCCTTGTCCTTGAGGGGCGTTTCCACGTTGGGATACAGCTTCACCGGCCGCAGGTTGATGTACTGGTCGAGGGCAAAGCGGGTCTTGAGCAGAATGCCCACTTCCAGAATGCCGGGCTTGACGTCGGGATGGCCGATGGCGCCGAGGAAAATGGAGTCGAACTTCTTGAACTCCTCCAGCGCGCTGTCGGGCAAGATCTCGCCGGTGCGCTTGTAGCGCTCACCGCCGAAATCGAAGCTTTGGTAGTTCAGCTTGACGCCGTACTTGGCGCAAGCCGCATTGACGACCTTGACTCCCTCGGCAAGTACCTCGGGACCTGTGCCATCACCAGGAATCAGCGCGATGTTGTACGATTTCATGTTCAAGCCTTTCGCTCCCGCTGATAGCACGCCGGAGTGTGAGCGAACAAGTGGAAGGCGGGCAGCTTCATGCGTTACATGGCAATACCCGTCCACGAAGCTTCACGGACTCGACAGGAGGCCAGCGGTCTTGCTACTGTTTTCCAGGAGAACGAAATGGGAAACAGGCTGTATGTTGGCAATCTGTCGTACAACGTGACCGAGGCGGAGCTGAAGGAGGTTTTCGCAGAAGGGGGAAAGACCGTGGCCGAGGTGAAGATCGTGCTCGACCGGGACACCGGGCGACCGCGCGGGTTCGCTTTTGTCGAGATGGGCAGCGACGGGGAGGCGGCCCAGGCGATCGAAACCCTGACCGGGCGCGAAATCCAGGGACGGCCGATCAGCGTCAGCGAAGCCCGCGAGCGTGCGGCGCGTGGCGGCGGAGGCGGTGGATTCAGCGGCAGCCGCGGCCGTGATCGCGATGATCATGGGCGTGGGGGCGGACGCCGCGGCGGCTGGTAGCTGACTGTCTATCGAGCGCGGTGGGTTGCCTCGCCTGCGGCGGCAGTGTCTATCAGCACCGCTGCAAGAGATCTGTCAGGCGCCTCTCTCAGGCCAGCGATCGGAGCGCTTCACGGTCGACCAGGATCACCTTGCGACCTTCGGTTTGGATGAGCCCGCTTCGCTTGAAGTGCGACAGGGTCAACGAGACGGTTTCGCGAGTCGAGCCGATGAGATTCGCCATTTCCTGATGGGTGATCTTCAGGCCGAGGACAAGGCCACGCTTGTGCTCCAGCCCATGTTCCGAACCCAGGCGAAGCAGTAACTCGGACAGCTTGGAACCCACGTCCTTGAACACCAACTGTTCGACTTTTGTCTCCAGCTCGCGCCGACGGTTGATCATGGCGCGCAGGAACTGATAGGTCACGTTGGCATTGGTCAGAAGCAGCTTGTCCAGCGCGCCGCGCTCGACCTCAACGGTGGCCGTCACCTCCATAGCCTCGACCATCTCTTCGCGCGGACCACCCTCAAGCAGGGAGCCCTCACCGAAGAAATCCCCCGCTGTCCGGTAGGCCAGGGTCAGCTCCTTGCCGTCGCGGGTGACTTTCGAGATCTTCACCCGACCGCTGGCCAGAAAGTGCACGCCCACCGCCCGGTCCCCTGGCAGGAAGACTACCCGGCGCGGCTGGTAGCTTTGCATCTGGGAACCCGTCGCGAGCCGGGCTAGCGCGTCCACCGATGCATCGGCCAGCACCGGGGACCTGCGCAGAATGCCCAGGATCCTCTTCTCTTCCGCGTTAGCCATGGGGAATCCTTAGCAGACCCAGCGCAGATCCGACAAGGCAGATTGTCAGGTAGACTACAATTTGGCGCGGGCGCCGCCGCTGTGCACCAGGAGCAGGCCGAACGCGGTCAGCAGTGCGGCGGCCACGAAAATGAGCACGGACGCCGTAGCGCCGACCTCGGCCACCCTCTCGTCCACCCGGAAGAAGGCCAACCCGACCAGGCTGGCATTGTTGAGAAAGTGGGCGAGCATAGCGGGGAGAATGGAGCCGCTTTCCAGGGCGACGAGCGAAAGCAGGACCCCAAGCAGGGCAGTGGGCAGGATGCGCGACAGCTCGACGTGGAAGACGCCGAAGAGAAGGCCGGTCAAAGCCGCCGCCGCCGCGGAGCTGGCGCGGGCGCGCAGCCCACGCAGAATGGGGCCGCGAAAAAGAGCTTCCTCGCAGATGGCCGGGGTCAGCGCGACCAGGGCCAGGGTCGCCAGAAGGCCACGGCTGCCGTCGGTGGGAATGAGGCTGCGCCGAAGCTGTTCGATGACTTCCTTGGGTACCGGGCTCAACCATTCGCTCAGCACGGCCACCGCCGCCCACGCGCTCAGGCCCACCAGGGCCGCGCCGGCAAGGCAACGCGGCGGCGGCCGGACGATGCGCAGCAATCCCGAGAGGGATCGGCGCGTGACCCAGGCAAACAGCGCCACCAGACCAAAGAGGCCGCCCCATTCCGCGGCCAGAAGCCCGAGTACGAGGTCGCGTCGCTGCAGAGGCAGCCACACGAAGTAGAGCAGGACAAAGGCCAGCGCGTAGAGAAACAGGGCCTGGCCGGGCGTGGGCAGCCTAGCTCTGCCCTTGGGCTCCCCACCTGCCACTACCCCCAGCTCACTTCGCTCGGCATCGCGATACCCTCCCGCCCGACGAGAGAGCCAAGCGCGGACGCGCCAGAGACCATGCCGAACCAGGGGCACGGAGCCTGGCGTCTCGGCGCCTGTCACCGCTACCCCCTTCCCGCAAAACAACCAACCGTGGGCGCCTGGTACGTGCCAGGGCGCCCCGGTCGGTCAGTGCCCACTTCAAGCCGGGCGGCCGAAGCGGGCATGAGCCTACGCTACGGCGTCCTTGGCCGCCTTCACCGGGCGCGCCTTGACCACCTTGCGGGCTGGCTTGGCCTTGAAGACTGTCTCCTGGCCGGTGAACGGGTTGATGCCCTTGCGCTCCTTGGTGGCCGGCTTCTTGACCACGACCATCCGCACGAGCCCGGGCACGACGAAGACACCGTTCTTCTTCAACTCGGCATGGCCAACGCCGACCATGGCCTCAAGGACGCCCTTGACGTCCTTGCGGGTGAGCTCGTTGGCCGACTTGTCGGCGAGAATCTGGATTAGGGTAGACTTGGAAATGGGACCTTTAGCCATCGTATCTCCTTCTGGTTTGGGGTGGGCCTGGAACCACCTGTTCTGCGCGGCGGGGATCCAACTCCATCCCTGGGCGCCACGAAAACCGGCGTTCGCAGGGCACTCTAGCCGATTTTTCGAGTGGAGTGCGATGAAATTCGCGGGAAAAACCCCGCGATCTTGTTCCAGCCCGGCATGATCGGGTTGGCTCAGGCGAGCTTAGCCCGCCTGGGCCAACCCGCGGGAGAGTCTGGGAACCCTCTCAGGGTTCCCACTGCTAGAGCAGGACGACCCGACCTGGGAAGCGAGCGCGCAGCCCGCGGGTTGCGTTTCTGGTGTCCACCACCAAACGCGCGTTTTCCACCAACGCGGCGTAGTCCACGTCGCTGTGATCCGTCGTGATCACGACGCAATCGAAATCGGCCAGCTGGTCCAGCGGTGCACTCGGAATGGCGACGCCGCCATGGTCGAGGTGGGGGACATGGCCGTCGTGGTACGCCATCTGTGCGCCCCGCCGCCGCAGAAGCTCGATGATGTCGAGAGCCGGGGATTCCCGGACGTCATCAATGTCGCGCTTGTAGGTCACCCCGCACATGAGGATCTTTGCGCCCCGCACTGCTCGGCCTCGGTCGTTGAGGGCGTCGGCCACCTTGGCCGCAACGAATTCAGGCATGGATGAGTTGACCTCGTCCGCGAGCTGGATGAAGCGCGCGTTGTACTTGAGGGTCTTGAGTTTCCACGACAGGTACAGGGGATCGATGGGGATGCAGTGCCCGCCCAGGCCCGGGCCGGGATAGAAGGGCATGAAACCGAACGGCTTGCTGGCCGCGGCATCGATCACCTCCCAGCTGTCCAGGCCTAGGCGGCTGCACATGATGGCAACCTCGTTGACCAGCCCGATGTTGACCGCGCGAAAGGTGTTCTCAAGCAGCTTGACCATCTCCGCCGTATCGGAGGACGACACCGGGATGACCCGTTCGATGAACGCGCTGTAGAGCGCGACCGCAGCTTCCAGCCCAAGCGGGCTGGTGGAGCCGATAACCTTGGGCGTGTTGCGGGTATGGAACCTCGGGTTGCCTGGGTCCACGCGTTCGGGCGAGAAGGCCACGAAGAAATCCTGGTCTACCTTGAGCCCCGTCGACGAAAGCTTGGGCAGCAACACCTCGCGCGTGAAGCCCGGAAAGGTCGTGCTTTCCAGCACCACGATCTGCGGGCGGCGCATGCGCGGCAGCAACATGTCCGCCGCGTCGATGATGAACGAGTTGTCTGGATCCTTGGTCTTGTTGAGCGGGGTGGGCACGCAGATGATCACGGCATCGGCCTGGCCCAGCACCGCGGGATCGTCGCTGCCCTGCAGCTTGCCCTGGGCGACCAGCGGCCCCAGCACGGCCGACGGAACATCCGCGATATGGGACTGGCCGGACTTGATGGCGTTCACCTTCGCGGGCATGCGATCGTAGGCCGTGGTAGCGAAGCCAGCCTTGGCGATCTCCACCGCCAGCGGAAGGCCCACGTAGCCGGCGCCGACCACCACCACGCGGGCGGAACGATCCCCTATGCGTTCGAGCAGTGTCTTCATGGTGGCGCAAAGGCTAGCATGGGTCGAACGGAACGCCCGAGACGAACTTTTTTTTGCCACAGAGGTCGCAGAGGCCACAGAGCCGAACCGGAAAGGGAAGGGTTGGGTTCTGTCTGGTCCGAACCCCTTCTTCCTTTCCGACCTCTGTGTTCTCGGTGCTCTCTGTGGTGAATGGGCTAGCCCTACAGCGAAAGGGTCAGGCCTTCGGCCGCGCCAATCACCTCGGTCCCCGCGGCGGCACGTCCGTCCAGCCAGCGCCGGCCGCGCGCCACGAGCTCGTCCACATCGTAATCGGTGTAGTCCTGGTCATAGTGAAAAAGCGCCAGCTTTCTGACCTCGGCGCGCGCGGCACAGTCCACCGCATCTTCGAGAGAGGACAGGCCCCGTTCCAATCGCAAGGCCCGGTCCTCGGGGGTGAATGTGCTGTCGTGGATCAGCAGGTCGACGCCGCGGTAGAGGTCAACCGCGGCCTGGGGTGGACCGTCGGATCCGTAGCCGGCATCGCTGGCGTAGGCCAGGGACTTGCCGCCAGCCTCGATACGAAAGGCCAGCGCGGGGGTGGGTCCATGCGGGTTGGCGTGAGCGCGGATGGTCGCGCTGCCGACCTGCACGTCCTTGTGCTCACCCAGGGGGCGCATCGCGATGCGGGCGCCCATGTTGCGGAAACTCTGCACAGGGAAGAACTGGGCCGCCATCTGGCGCTCAAGCACGTCTTCCAGGAGTCGCTCGCCACGACTCCCACCATATACGGCGAAGCTGTTGCCCGGGACGTAGAAGGGCCCGAAGAACGGGAAGCCCTGGATGTGGTCCCAGTGAGAATGCGAAAGCAGTAACGCTGCCGAACCCTTTCCCTTGCCAAAGGGACCGGCCAGAAGGGAGATCCCCAGGTTACGCGCGCCCGTTCCGCAGTCGAGGATGATGAGTTCGCCGTTGGGCAGGCGAACCGACACGCAAGCGGTGTTGCCGCCGTAGCGCACGGTACCCGGGCCCGGCGAAGGAATGGAACCGCGCACGCCCCAGAAGGTGACGTCCATCATGCCTTCCCCAGGGCCACGTCCAGGCCCTCGAAGCCAGCCACGATTTCCAGCTTGGGCGCGGTCACCTTCGCTGCCTTGCGCGTGGAGGCCAGCACCGCATCCACTTCGGTGTCCGAACGATCCGGTGCGTGATGGTACAGCGCCAGCGTCCGGGCGCCCGCGGCGTGACAGATTTCGACGGCATCCGAGGGACGCGAGTGCCCAAAGTGGGGTGTCTGGCGGTACTCCTCGGGCGTAAACATGGTGTCGTAGATGACCAGGTCCGCACCCTCACACAGCCGAACCACCTGGCTGCGCATGGTCCGAAGCGTCTTGTGGTCGGTCTTGCTCAGCACGGAGCGCGGCGAGGGCGGTCCGGCGATGAACTCGTGACCAAACAGAATGTCCGAGAAGGGCGCCGTGTCCGCGATATACGCCACTTTGGCTCCGTCGGCGGACAGGGCGTAGGCCGTGGCGATGTAGGGATGGTTGAGGCGAGCGCAGGAAACCACCACATCGTTGATTTCGAAGTGGGCCCCGTCGTGAAGCTCGCGAAAGGACACGTCGGCGCGCGCCTGGTGAAAGGGCACCGGGAAGAATGGGGAATCGACCTGCAAGGAAAGCACGCTGCGCAGATTCTGATCGTCGCGCTGGCGGGCATACACGAAGAGCTTGTTGCCGGCGCGGTAGAAAGGGGCGAAGAAGGGCAGGCCCTGGATGTGGTCCCAGTGGGTGTGGCTGATGAGGATGTGGGCCGCTCCCTTGCCTGACTCGAAATCCCCACGCATCAGCTCCTTGCCCAGACGGCGGATGCCCGTACCGGCGTCGATGATGATGCGGGTTCCGGCAGCGGAGCTGACCTCGACGCACGACGTATTACCGCCGTACCGTTCGGTTCGCGGTCCCGGGACGGGCAAAGAACCCCTGACACCCCAAAATCGGATTCTCATGTTCAGGCGGGGCTCCCGTGCATGGCCTCGTGAACTCTATCACATGGCGGGCCATTGCCGGCACCATCCGGAATTGGGGAGACTAGTGAACGACCCAGTCGTCTTCCGCGCTCTGCTTCTTGCTGACCTGGTGCCGGCGCTCTGCTGTTGTTGGATGCGGTGGCTTTGCAGCGGACGCCGTCCGAGCTGCGCCCGGCGCACCGGCTGCGGTTGATGGTGTTCTGGCCGAATGCGCCACTGGCGACGGGACCACTGCAGCGCCAGCGTCAGGCACTCCGAGCAGAACCGTGGCCGGCGCCGCGCCTTCCCGCCGCAGCAGATGCGGCGCAGGCGCGCCTGTCACTTGCGCGCCCGGGACGCCGACGCCAGGACTGCTGGTTGCCGCGCGTGGCGTGGGGTCGTGGCTGGGTCGAAGCAGCAGCACAAGTGCCAGCCCAGCCGCGCCCAGTCCCCCGAGCGCCACCAAGGGCCAGCGCCGAGTGCGCGCGAGTGCCGGTGCCGGCTCGTCGACGGCCGACAACTCAACTTCGCCCGTGGCCCGCGAGAACGTGGTGAGGGACGGGGCCGCAGCCGCCCGGCCGGCGTCTGACGCGGGCTGGCCCGTGGCTGGCGCGCTCGTCCCGGCCTTCGACGGTCCCGCCGCGGCGGTTTCCGCTCCGACTCTTTCGCCAAGCAGCGCTCTGACGAACGACGCGACGCTGTCAAACCGCTCGGCGCGCTCCTTGGCCAGGGCTCGCAGCACAGCGGTATTCACATGGGCCGGCACATCGGTCAAGCCCAGCGGCGCGGGCGTGGCCGTCAGATGCATGACCAACATCTCGGTTCCGGTCGCCGCGGCGAACGGGGTTTTCCCAGACAGCGCTTCGTAGAGGATCACGCCTAGCGAGTAGATGTCCGAGCGAAAGTCCACGTCCGCGCTGTCCTTGCACTGCTCGGGCGACATGTACGCGGGGCTACCCATGATGAGACCGGACTGGGTCTGCAGCGTTCCTCCCGTGGAAGCGCTGCGTTTGATCTTGGCGATGCCGAAATCCAGAATCTTCACCCGCTCGGCGCCGGGCATGGTTGCGTCGGGTACCAAGAACAGGTTTTCGGGCTTCAGATCCCGGTGCACGATCCCGGCCGCATGGGCCGCGCCTAGCGCCGAACCCGCCTGGCGTGCGATGTACAGCACACGCGTCACGCTGAGCCGCCCTTTGTCCGCCAGGCATTTCTGCAGGGAGATCCCTTCGAGAAACTCCATCAGGATGTAGGGCGCGCCTTCCGGTGTCAGGCCGGCATCGAAAACTTCGATGATGTTGCGATGACGGATGGCGCTGGCAGCCCGCGCTTCGTTGAGGAAACGCCGGACCAACTCCGGGTCCTTGGCCAGCCCCGTGTGCAGGACCTTGACGGCCACGCGGCGTTCAAGCAGCGGGTTCTCGGCAAGGTACACTTCCCCAAAGCCGCCCTCGCCGAGCAGCCGGACGATGCGGTAATTGCCAAAGGCTCGGCCTGCCTGCAACGCCATAGGTTCGCGGAGTCTATGGTACTCCGGGCCGTGGCGCGGACAAGTGGATTCCCGCGCCCGCAGCGATGGCCGCAGAAGGTCTTAGCCGTGGACGCGGCCGTGGAAAGCCCTGTGACCGCGCTTGGCTTCCTGGCATCAAACAAGCGCGTTCATCACCTGCTGTGACACTGGGTCAAAGCTCGATCCCTTTCACCTGAATCTGGCATAGACTCCGACGTGAGTACCGCGTGCATCCACGAGACCGCTTCTGGCGCATAGTCCTGCCTATTGGCGCGATTGCGGTCTTGTCGACCCTGCTGGCGGTTGGATACGCCACCGAGCCTGACCGATTCGCGCGTGGCTATTCTCCTCGGCAGCCGATCGCCTTTTCCCACCGACTGCACGCGGGCGACAACCACGTTCCGTGCCTCTATTGCCACACCGGTGCCGAGCGCTCGCGTCACGCCGGGGTTCCTGCGGTAGAAACCTGCATGAACTGCCACGCCGTCACTCGGATCGACAAGCCCGAAGTCCAGCGCGTAGTCGCGACCTTCAAGGCCAGCCAGTCCATTCCCTGGCAACGCGTCCATGCCCTGCCTGACCACGTCTACTTCGACCACCGGCCGCACGTCGGGGCTGGCATCGCCTGCCAGAGTTGCCACGGGGAAGTGCAGACCATGGAGCAGATCTCGCGCGAGATGCTCATGCGCATGGGGAGTTGCCTGTCCTGCCACCGCGATGCGCACGAGGCCGTGCCCGCAGGCTCGAAGATCACCTCAGGACCCACCAACTGCTGCGCCTGCCACCGATGAAATCAGGCCCAATCAAGATTGTCGGGAGATTCAGGGTCGCGCCGCGGCTCGCGGCTCGCGTGAGCGTGGGCGTGAGCGAGTTCGTGTGCGGGTCGCGGGTCGCCGAATGCGATATGCCTTCCCTGTGTCGCTGGCCGCACTCGCTCACGCTACCGCCTACGCACACGCAAGCCGCCCACGCCACCCGCTGGTCGCTCACGCTACCGCTCACGCACACGCGGCCCGCCGTTCGCCTTCTCCCGATTCCGTGAACCGCCATGGACAAACGTAGGCCCATGTTGAAACTTCCCCTGCTCGAGGCCAGCGGCGAAGGCGACGGCTTTTCCCGCCGACGTTTCTTGGCCATGCTCGGCGCCTCGGCCGCCTTGGCGACCGGCGCGGGTTGCAAGCTGACGCGGAACCGTGCGGCCATCGTCCCCTACACCAAGAAACAGGAAGAGGTCGTCCCCGGCGTCGCCAATTACTACGCCAGCACCTTTCAAGAGGGTGAAGTGGCCTACCCTGTGCTGGTCAAGGCGCGCGAGGGCCGCCCGATTCACGTCGAAGGCAACGCCGAACACCCGCTCTATCGGGGCAAGACCAGCTTTCGCGCCACCGCCGACCTGCTCGGCCTGTACGATCCTGACCGTCTGCGCGCCCCGCTCATCGACGGCCGGCCAGGCAGCTGGAAGGCAGCGACAGAAAAGCTCGCCCGCGCGCTCAAAGATGCGGCAAGCAAGGGCATCGCGCTGATCACGCCGGCGGTGCTTTCTCCTACGCGCAGGGCTCTGATCGCGCGCTTGGCCGAGGCTTTGCCTTCTCTGCGCCACTGCCCGTGGGAGCCCGTCGCCGACCATCAGGAGCGCCAGGCCCAGCACGAACTGTTCGGTGAAGAACGACTTCCCCAGCATCGCTTCGACAAGGCGCAAACCATCGTCGCGCTGGAAGCCGATTTTCTCGGAACCCTGGGTGACACGGTTTCCGCAATTGCAGGCTTCTCGTCTATGCGGCGACCGGCCTACTTCGTTGGCCCCATGAGCCGCCTGTACGTGTTCGAGGGCGGCATGAGCCTGACCGGCAGCAGGGCCGACGTGCGTTTCCCCATCCGCCCGTCGGCATTGGCTCGCATCGCCTTTGCTTTGGTGCGAGCGGTTCACTTGCAAGGCGGGCGCGTTTTGCCCGCGGGGCTGTCTCCATCTGCCCTGGAGCCGTTCGCACTCGACCGGCTTCCCGAGATCAAGCCGTTCGCGAGAGAATTCGACATTCTGGTGAGGGATCTGTGTTCAGCCGGCGACAGATCCCTGGTTTTGGCCGGTCCCGCAGCCTCGGCCGAGGCCCACGCCGCTTGCCTCATCTTGAACCGCATGCTCGAAGCCGAGGGCGTCGTCACCGACCAAGCGCCCGCCGCGCCCGCGCTGACCACGCCCGACGATTTCAAGACTGTGGTCGACGCCATGGCTGCGGGCCGCTTCGGTGCGGCGGTGTTCTGGGACGTGAACCCTGCCTACGACATTCCCCAGTCGGACGATGGCGGTTCGGATGCAAGCGCCTGGCGAGCCGCGCTGGCGAAGATCCCGCTGCGGGTTCGCATGGGTCTTTGCCAGGACGAAACCGCAGCTACGTGCAACCTGGTTCTGCCCACCAACCATTGGCTTGAAAGCTGGAACGATTTTGAAACCAGCAGCGATGTGCTCAGCCTGCAGCAGCCGGTGGTGGCACCGCTTTACGATACCTTGCAGGGTGAGGAGGTCTTCCTGCGCTGCCTGGCAGAGATGGGCCGCCCGCTGGCGAGAAGCTATGCCGATCTTGTCAAGCGACGCTGGCAAGACGAGGTCGCGCCCAAGGACAGCCCCATCCCCTTTGCGCGTTTCTGGAACGCCTGCCTGCACGACGGCCTGTACCGACAAAAGCCAGCGTGGCTTCCAGCCCGCCGGCTCGACGGACAGGCCTGCACCCGCGCCGCGACCCGCGCTGCCCAGACACCGTCCGTCGGCTTTGAACTGCTTCTCGACACTGACCCACGGCTTTTCGACGGTCGCTATGCCAACAACGGATGGCTGCAGGAAATGCCTGACCCGATCAGCAGAACGTCGTGGGGAAATCCGCTGTCGCTGTCGCCAGCCGATGCCGATCGATTGCACGTGAAGAACGGCGACATGGTTAGCCTGGGAGGTGGCCCCGCGCTACCCATTCTGCGCCAGTGCGGTCAGGCCGAAGGTGTGTTGCGTTTGACCCTGGGCCATGGCCGCTGGCAAGGCAGCGTGGCCACGGGCGTGGGCACGCGCGCGTGGGCCTTCGCCCCGGCACCCGGCCTCCGCGTCGCTGCTGTCAAGGTCGTCACGCCGACAGGCGGCCGCCAGGATCTTTCGCTGGCGCAAGATCACGACAGCAAGGACGGCCGGGACATCGCGCGCCTGTGGTCGCTGACCGAGTACGCAAAGAAACCCCAGCAAGGAATCGAACGCGAGGATCTCCCGTCGCTCTATGACAGACAGGAGCAAAAGGGTCCGCGCTGGGGCATGGCCATCGACCTTTCGTCCTGTGTGGGCTGCGGCGCCTGCGTGGTGGCCTGCCAGTCGGAAAACAACATTCCGGTGGTCGGGCCCGAGCAGGTCCGCAAAGGCCGCGCCATGCACTGGATGCGCGTCGACCGCTACTACGAGGGCGACGGGAATTCGCCCCACGTGATCCACCAGCCTCTGCCGTGCCAGCACTGCGACAACGCCCCCTGCGAATCCGTGTGCCCGGTGCAGGCCACCAACCACGGCCGCGACGGCATCAATGAGATGGCCTACAACCGTTGTGTGGGCACTCGCTATTGCGCCAACAACTGCCCCTACAAGGTCAGGCGCTTCAACTACCTCGATTTCACCGGCGACACGCCCGCGTCGATCCAGTTGGCCTTCAATCCCGAGGTCACAGTTCGTCCCCGCGGCGTAATGGAGAAGTGTACCTTTTGCGTGCAGCGCATTCGCAACGCCGAACAGGTGGCCAAGCGCGAGAAGCGGGACCTCGACGACAAAGACGTGGTGCCTGCGTGCGCCTCAGCTTGCCCGGCCAGCGCCATCGTGTTCGGGGACATCAGCAACCCCGCCAGCGAGGTTTCCAAACTCTCGCGCCACAACCGCGGCTTCCACGTGCTGGAAGAACTCGGCACCAAGCCGGCCATCACCTATCTGGCCGCGCTCCGGAATCCATCCGGCGAGGGTGAGCCATGAAGGCCACGACCGCGCCCCTGCCCCGGGCCTTGCAGCCCCTCGAACTCATACAAGGGAAAGTTTCGCCCGGCTCGCTCGACGATCAGGTCCTGGGATTTCCCGCCCGCCGGCCGCCGCGAGCCTGGTATGCGGCCCTGGCCATGACCCTGACCGCGCTCGGCATCGGCAGCTTCTGCATCGGCTGGACGCTGTACTTCGGCATCGGCACATGGGGAAACAACCGGCCGGTGGCATGGGGCTTCGGCATCATCAACTTCGTGTTCTGGGTCGGTATCGGCCACGCGGGCACGCTGATTTCCGCCATCCTGTTTCTCTTCCGCGCGCGCTGGCGCAACGCCATTGCCCGTTTTGCCGAGGCCATGACCATCTTCGCCGTCATTTGCGCGGCCATCTTCCCTGTGCTGCACACCGGCCGCCCATGGTTCGCCTACTGGCTGTTTCCGTATCCGAACGAACGGAGCATCTGGGTGAATTTCCGGTCGCCGCTGATTTGGGACGTCTTCGCAGTAAGCACCTACTTTTCGGTTTCGCTGATCTATTGGTATCTGGGGCTAGTGCCCGATTTGGCGTCGATGCGCGATCGCACGCCCGAGGGATTGCGCAAGCGCATCTACACCGTGCTCAGCCTGGGGTGGCGGGGCGCCGCCTCGCATTGGGTTCACTACGACAAGGCGTACCTGCTGCTGGCGGGCTTGGCCACCGGCCTGGTCATCAGTGTGCACAGTGTGGTGTCCTTTGACTTCGCGGTGTCCTTGGTGCCGGGCTGGCACATGACCATCTTCCCGCCCTACTTCGTCGCGGGCGCCATTTTTGCCGGGTTCGCCATGGTGGTCATCGCGCTCACGGTCGTGCGCAAGACCATGAACTTGTCGAACCTCATCACCGACAACCACCTGGACGTGATGAACAAGCTGATCCTGGCCATGTCGTGCATCATGGGCTACGCGTATTTCATGGAGGGCGGCACGGCCTGGTACAGCGCCAACCCATACATTCAGCACACCTTCATGAACTACGTTACCGGCTTCTACGGCTGGGCCGGAATCACAACCATCACCTGCAACATCATCATCCCGCAGCTCTTCTGGTTCCGCCGCATGCGTCGATCCATCCCTGCCATGATCTTCGTCGCGCTGGCGGTGACGCTGGGTATGTGGATGGAGCGCTTCGTGATCATCGTCATTTCGCTTCATCAGGACTACTTGCCGTCGGCCTGGCACAGGTACATTCCGACCAAGATAGACTTCGGCGTTCTGCTTGGATCCTTCGGCCTGTTCTTCACGCTGGTGCTGCTCTTCGCCCGCGTCTTGCCGGTCATCGCGACCAGCGAGATGAAGGCCAGCCTGTCAGAGAGGCAGGCATGAGCAACAGAACCTTTGCGGTCTTGGGGCTCTTTGCCGAGGCAGACAAGATCGTCGATGCAGCCAGGCAGATTCGTCCGCGCAAGCTGGGCCGACTGGAAGCCTACACGCCCTATCCCGTGCACGGTCTCGATCGCGCGATTGGGCTCGCGCCGTCTCGGCTCGGGCGCCTGGTCATGCTCATGGGCGTGATTGGCGCCTGCCTGGCCTTGCTCTTCGAGTGGTGGGTGAGCGCGGTGGACTATCCTTTGGTGACGGGCGGAAAGCCCTTGTTTTCGTGGCAGGCATTCGTACCCGTGATGTTCGAGGTCACGGTCCTCTTCGCCACGTTCACCGCGGGGCTGGCCATGCTGTTTGCGTTGAACAAGCTGCCCTGCTTTGGCCACCCGGTCCTGCACAGCAAGGCCATCAAAGACATCACCCGCGACAGACTGGCGCTCAGCATTGAGGCAACCGGCGAGGCCTTTGATGCTGAAGGCGCCCGCCAGGCCCTGCTCGACAACGGGGCCGAGGCCGTGGAGATCGTGCCGGTTCCCACCTGGGATCGTCCGCTCAGTTTGGTCGGGCTCCTGCGCACCATCGCGGCCATCGTCGCAGCCTGTGTGGTCGCCGGGGCCGGTCTCTTCGCTGCGGAAAAACTGATCCCCATCGTGCCGCCCATGCTCCATATGCACAATCAGCCCAAGCTGAGTGCGTTCCGGGAAAGTGCGTTCTTCGCCGACGGGCGCGGCATGCGTCCGGCGGTCGCGGGTACAGTGGCGCGCGGTCACTTGCCGCCTGCCTTTGCCACCCCGGAAGAAGCGGGAACCTTGCTCAGCAATCCGCTGGCGTTCACCCAGCCGGTTGCCGAACGGGGACGGAAGGTCTTCAACGATCACTGCGCCATCTGCCATGGTACCGTGGGCGACGGCGTGCCGCTGCTTTCACTTGCCTACGGCGGCAAACCCGGCAATTTTCTCTCCAACGAGATCCGCGCTCGGCCCGCCGGACACATCTTTGGCGTGCTGACGCTGGGCAAAAACGCGATGCCCAGCTACGCCGCGGACTTGGACGAAAACGATCGCTGGGCGGTCGTGCACTACATTCGGATTCTGCAGCGGGCGCAAAACGCCAGAGACGAGGACCTGCCATGACTGCGGCCTCCCGTCGATCCCTGCTGGTGCGCAACCTCCTCGTCGCAATGACCTTGATCGGCGCGGCCGGAACTGCGGGCGTGTATTTCAGCGCTGCCCGCGAGCGCTTCTGGGTCAACTGGCTGCTGTGGACCTTGTTTCTGCTTACCCTAGGGCTGGGCAATCTGTTTCTCGTGGCCCTCGAACGCCTGGTGGGCGCGCACTGGAGCGTGCCCATGCGGCGCGTACCCGAGCGGATTGCGTCGCTGATTCCCCTGGCCATCGCGCTGCTGCTCATCGGCCTTTTCGGCGTGCCCGTGATCTTTCCGTGGACGTATCCCGCGGCCGCGCACAATCCGATCCTGGTTGCCAAGGCGCCGTGGCTGAATCTCCCCTTCTTCGCCATTCGCCTGGTAGTTTGTACGGCGGTATGGATGCTCTTCTATGCCTTCTACGTGCGCGGCTCGCTTCGCCAGGATGAAAGCAAGGATCCGGCCTTCACTGTGCGCGCGCGCCGGATGGCACCGCCCTTTATGGTGGTGTTCTTCTTCACTGTGACTATTCTAGCCTTCGACTGGATTGCGGGTCTAGAGCCCGACTGGTACAGCGACATGTTCGGCGTATACCTGTTCGCCGGCACCTTCATATCGGGGATCGCCGCCATGGTGGTGGGCGTGCTCTCGCTCATGCGCCGCGGCCGCCTGCCCGAAGTCCAGACCAAGCACGTCTACAACCTCGGTTCGCTTGGCCTCGCCTTCACGGTGTTCTTCGCCTACATCGGCTTCGCGCAGTACATGCTGATCTGGTACGCCAACCTTCCTGAAGAAGTGATCTGGTTCAAACGCCGCATCGAGGGCGCGTGGCAGCCGGTGGCCTTGCTGCTGCCCTTGCTTCACTTCTTCATTCCCTTTTTTCTGCTGGTCGGATCTTTGGGCAAGAAGCATCCCGCCACCCTGCGCCTGGCAGCGTTTTCGATCTTGCTCGGGCATTTCGTCGACCTCTACTGGCTGATCTTCCCCGTGCTTGGGCCAAAGCCACTTTTCGGTTGGCCCGAACTGGCTATGGCGTGCTTTTTCCTCAGTCTCGGGTCGTTGCAAGTCCGTCGCGCCATGGGCCACGGCGCTGACATGCCGGTGGGCGACCCGTTACTGTCGAGAGGGCTGGAGTGGCAGCTATGAATGATGGGAAGAACGCCTGGGGCAGTGAGGCCAAAGGGCTGGCCGATCGTTTTGCTCTCGGCTCAGGCGTGGCAGTCACCTTCCTGCTTTTTGGCCTGATCGTGGTCCCTGCGCTTCTGCGCGAACGACGACCGCTGGCGCGTCCCCCCTCGGACCAGCCCGCCGCGGCCAGCGTGGGTTGGCTGGATCAGGCCGAGGCTCCTGCCAGCAAAGGCCGTGACTTGCCGCCCTTGGATCCTGCGACGGTCATGACGCCAAGTCCGAAACTACTCGGCCGCGGCGAGGTGGTGTTCAAGCAGAACTGCAGCTCGTGCCATGGCGATCGCGGACAGGGCAATGGGCCGGCGGCGGGAACCCTGAATCCCAGACCGCGCAATTTCACCCAGCCCGCTGACTGGAAGCGCGGTTTTCACGTGACTGACATCTTCGCCACGCTCACAACCGGCATCAAGGGCTCGGGCATGGCCGCCTTCGACTTCATTATGCCGGCTGACCGCATGGCGCTGGTACACTACGTTCGCTCGCTGGGCGGCTTCGAGCACGGGGCCGAGGATCCCAAGGCCCTGGATGCGCTCGCGAACCAATTCCGTTCCCAGGGCTTCCACATCCCCAACCGCATCCCGGTCAGCCTGGCCATCAGGAAGATGGTGAAGGAGCAGGCCACAGTGCCACCGTTGCAAGGACCGTCCGTCGAAGACAAGTCTGCTTCGGCCGAGCTACTGCGCTTCGCAATCGCGAATCCGTCTCGCGCGGCGCACACGGTGGCAGCCACTCCCATTCGCAACGATCTGGCGGCGGTGGTCCGGGCCTGGGCGGCCGGCGCGCCAGCCAATGGGTTCGCCCCCGCGGTGGCCGGATTGAACAGCGCGGAATGGGGAATAGTCCTGCATGCGCTCATTGCTACGAAGGAGGAGGCCAGGCAGCCATGAAGTCGTACCTTGCAGTCTTGCTGGGACTCTGGACAACCACGGTGGCACGCCCTGCGCTCGCCGGTGCGCCGGCGGAGCCAGAGCCCGTGCTCGACGTGGGTGTCGACGAGAAACTGGGACAGACCATTCCCCTTGACATCAAGCTGGTCGACGAGCAGGGCGGACGGGTTTCCTTGCGCGACTTGGTCGACAAGCCGACCTTGCTGACGCTGAACTACTTCCGCTGCTTCGGGCTGTGCACGCCCCTGCTCAATGGCGTGGCCGAGATGCTGCAGAAGATTGACCAGATTCCGGGCAAGGATTTCCAGATCCTGACCGTTAGTTTCGATCCGCGCGACGATGCCGAGCTGGCTGGCCACAAGAAGCAGAACTACATCAAGCAACTCGGTCCCGCGTTCCCGCCGACCGCATGGCGCTTTCTGACCGGCGATCCGGTTTCGACCAAGCGACTGGCCGACGCGGTTGGTTTCAAGTTTGCCAAGTCCGGCGAAGACTTTGTTCACCCGGGCGTCGTCATGGTGCTCTCCCCCACCGGCATGGTGACTCGCTACCTTTACGGGGTCACCTTTTTGCCCTTTGACGTGAAGATGGCTGTCACTGAGGCTGCGCAAGGCCGCACCGGTCCCACCATCGCCCGCCTGCTCAGGTTCTGCTTCAACTACGACCCGGCCGGCCGCCGCTATTCGCTCGCCATCACGCGGGTCGCTGCGGCCTTCACCATCATGCTGGCTGTCGGCTTCGGCGTCGCCATGGGCGTCACCCGCAAGCGGCGCCGCAACCCCGATACCAAGGAGCCCTCGTGAGCACCGCTGTTGACGCCCCCGCGAGCGATCCCAGTTTCTATGACCGCAAGGGCATCGCATCCTGGCTACTGACCACCGACCACAAGCGCATCGGAATCCTCTACCTTATCAGCATGATGACGTTCTTCCTGGTAGGCATGACGCTGGGAGTGTTCATGCGTCTCGAGCAGCTGACCATGGGCCCGACAATCATGAAGCCCACCACCTACAACGCCCTGTTCACTCTGCACGGCGTGATCATGATCTTCCTGTTCGTCATTCCCGGCCTGACCGCGGTGTTCGGGAACTTCTTCCTGCCCATTATGATCGGCGCCCAGGACGTGGCCTTCCCGCGCCTCAACCTTCTGTCGTGGTATCTGTTCATGAGCGGCGCCGCCATCGCGCTGTCGTCCTTGTTCACGGGCAACGGTCCCCCCGACACCGGGTGGTCGTTCTATGTGCCCTACAGCGTGAAGACCGGGACCAACGTCACAGTGGCGGTGCTGGGCGCCTTCACCATCGGATTTTCATCCATCCTCACTGGACTCAACTTCATTACCACCATCCACCGCCTGCGCACCAAGGGCATGAATTGGATGCGCATGCCGCTTTTCCCCTGGGCGCTGTACGCGACAGCCTGGGTGCAGGTCCTGGCCACGCCTATCTTGGGAATCACCCTGTTGCTCGTCGTTCTGGAACGGGTCTTCCATCTGGGCATCTTCGATCCCAGCATCGGCGGCGACCCCATCCTATACCAGCACCTGTTCTGGACCTATTCGCATCCAGCGGTGTACATCATGATCCTGCCGGCCATGGGCGCGATCTCGGAAATCATCCCGACCTTCGCCCACCGGACCATCTTCGGCTACCGGGCCATCGTGCTTTCCAGCATGGGCATCGCCGCGCTTGGCTCCTGGTCTGGGCCCACCACATGTTCACCAGCGGCATGAGCGAGTTCGCCATCATCATCTTTTCCCTGCTCACCTTTCTGGTGGCGATTCCCAGCGCCATCAAGGTCTTTAACTGGGTCGCGACCCTGTACAAGGGATCGGTCGAACTGCGCCCGCCCATGTTGTTCGCCCTGGCGTTTGTGTTTCTCTTCAGCATCGGCGGCCTCACTGGCCTTTTCCAGGGTGCACTGGCGGTCAATGTGCACGTTCATGACACGTACTTCATTGTCGGCCATTTCCACTACGTGATGTTTGGCGGCACCGGCTTCGCGTTCTTCGCGGCCCTGCACTACTGGTATCCAAAGATGTTCGGCCGCATGTACAACGAGCGCGCGGCCATTGTGGCCTTTGTCCCGCTTTTCGTCGGCTTCAACCTGCTCTACTTCACGTTCCTGGTAATGGGCCTGCAAGGCATGCCCCGCCGCTACTACGATCATTTGCCCAGGTTCCACGCCGGGCATATCTGGGCCACTGTCGGTTCTTGGATCCTGGTCGCCGGTCTCCTGATCATGGTCACCAACCTGGTGCGCGGCCTCTTCCGCAAAATGACCATTCCCGCCAACCCGTGGGGCGGCGTCACGCTTGAGTGGACAGTGCCCTCGCCGCCGCCGACGGAGAACTTCGCCGTGCTGCCGGTCATCAGCGAGCCGGCCTACACCTTCAATCCGGTTGCCAAGGAGCCCGCCTGATGAGCGTGCCGTCGGAACCGCAGACGGTGGAACACATCGGCGAAGATCGGGACTACGTTGGGGCCAAGCTGGGCATGTGGATTTTCGTTTTCACAGAGCTGATCCTCTTCGGCGGTCTGTTCGTGGCCTACGGCATGTATCGATCGATGCATGCGCACGATTTCCACAAGGCCTCGGGTGAATTGAACATCACAATCGGCGTGATCAACACGCTCGTGCTCCTCACCAGCAGCTTGACCATGGTGCTGTCCATCGTGGCCATTCGCCTTCAGCGCAAGCGTCAGTCCATGGCCTTCCTGGCCTGCACCATGCTTCTTGGCATGGTTTTCTTGGTGAACAAGATCTTCGAATGGTCGGCCAAAATCCACCACGGCATCTACCCCGGCTCCGAGCACCTGATGGCACGGCCACCGGGCGAGCGCCTGTTTTTCGGGTTGTACTTCGGCATGACCGGGCTGCATGGTCTGCACGTGACCATCGGGGTGGGGGTGATGTCGGTGATGCTGGTCTTCCTGGCACGCGACAAGATTCGCCACAACGATTTCATCAAGCTGGAGAACACAGGCCTTTACTGGCACCTGGTCGACGTCATCTGGATCTTCCTACTGCCGCTTTTCTACCTGGCGGCCTAGTCCCATGAGTCAAAGCATGCAACCGAAAGCCGAATCGCCGCACATCGTCGGCTATGCCACCTTTGTCAGGGTCTGGATCGCACTGGTGGTCCTGACCGGGCTGCTGGTCGGCCTCAGCGTCACCCACCGGCCGAACCTGGCCCTGCTGGGACTGCTCGTCATCACGCCCACCAAGGCCAGCCTGGTTTTGTTCTTCTTCATGCACCTCAAGTACGAGAGTACCGCGCTCAAGTACATGGTCACCGCGGCGATTGCCGTGTTGATCATCTTCATTGGTCTCACCTTCTCCGACTATCTGTTCAGGTAGGCAACGATGTTTGGCGGTGCTTCCACCTTCTCGGGCAAAGTCGACGCGGTTTTTCTCTACATTGCCGCGCTGACAATTGGGTTTCTGGTGTTCATCACCTTTGTGATGATCTACTTGGCGATTCGCTATCGCCGGGGCAGGGGCGGGAAGCCCCAGGATATCCACGGCCACACCCTGCTGGAGCTGCTGTGGACGGGAATCCCGTTGGTGTTGTTCTTGAGCATGTTCTATTATGGTTGGACCAATTATCGCTACCTGCGCGAGGTCCCGCGTGACGCCATGGTAATCAAGGTCACGGCTCGGCAATGGGCGTGGTCCTTTACCTATCCCAACGGCCGCCAAACCAGTGAACTCTACGTCGCCCTGGGTCGGCCGGTCCGGCTCGACCTCAAATCGCTCGATGTCTTGCACGGCTTTTACGTACCGGCCTTCCGAGTCAAGGCCGACGTGGTGCCGGGCAAGAATAACTACACCTGGTTCCAGGCCGAGCAGCTCGGCGATTTCGACATCGAATGCACCGTCATGTGCGGGGTCAATCACTCGTACATGTTGTCCAAGGTGCGCGTGATTCCAGAAGCTGACTTCTCCGCGTGGTACTTCGGCGAATCCGCCGATGCGCCGTCGCAGGCGAGCACCGCGGGCACCCCTGATCCGGGCCGCGGAGAACTAATCTTCAAGCTGAAGGGCTGCGTGTCCTGTCACACCACCGATGGCAGCAAGCTGGTGGGCCCGACCTGGAAAGGGCTTTTCGGCAGCCAGGTTACCGTGCTCGCCGAAGGCAAGGAAGTCACCTTGACCGCGGACGAAGACTACATCGCACGCTCCATCCGCCATCCTCCGAAGGAAGTCGTCAAAGGGTTCGCGCCCCAAATGCCCAAGGCCGATTTGAGTGAGCGCGACGTCGGAGATCTGGTCGCGTACGTCAAGGTGCTGCCCTGAAGATCTAGACTGCCAACGCCGCTGGGGCAGGCCACGCTGCCCGACCGCCCGATTAGTGCTTCTTGCCGAACTCGATACCCTTCCTCACTTCGTCGATCGCCGAGTTGATCAGCTCGATCGCCTTGACCCGGTGCCCACCCTTGTCCGCAGTCGCCTTCTCCAGTTCCGCCTTGGCAGTCTCCAGCGATGACAAAGCGGCCGTCATGTGGGGTTGCGGTTGGGCGAATGCAGGCGCGGCGAGAGCCAGGCTGAGCGACAGAGCGAGCAGAGATAGATGTAGCTTGCGCATTTGTTCGTGACCTCCCTTGGGGAAAACGGCGTTCTTCACAGTGACGTGGAAATTCTACTTGGGAACACAACGCAATCCGTCTGGATTGTCAGGCAAGTACTTGTGTGGACGCGGTCGTTCGACGCAGGCTCGACACTCCACCTTCTTCTCAGGCATCGCGAGCCGCTCATGACACCCTTGTAGGTGATAGATTTGGCGTCCCGGCCCAGCGCAACCGCCAGCCGCCACTGCCAACAGAAGCGATATCAAACCCGCTATCCTCTTCATTCGGAAACTCCTTTCAAGTGATTGGACAGGACGCACGCGGGATGCCTTGGCCTGCGCAGCGATGGCAGTCACCTTGGAATCCCCAGTTTCTCACCTCATCAATGGCGCGAGGAACTCGCGCGGCGCCGCTCATGGCTGCAACAAGGAATGGCGTCAATCGACTAACGCCATCCTGGTGGTGGGCGACCTTCAGCGCGGGCCTGTTGGGGGTGAGGTTGGCCATGGTGCAAACAGAGTTGTTAGCGCAGGGCGACTTCCGTTGGAGCCATAACATCCAGTCAGCCGCCCGTCAAGACACAGATCTCAGTGAGTCGTTGCCGAGTTGTCCTTGAGAGGATCGCCGATTAGAATGTGGGTAACGCTTGTTCCTCATCAGGGGGGGCAGGGAGAATCCATGGGATTTGCGAGACGCCAGCATGACCGGCTCCGACGAGCTCTCGTTTGTTGGCACCTTCTCGTACTATGTCGAGGAAAGCCCCGGCGGCGTGATGCTCGCCGCCTACACGATCGACCCGGCCACCGGAGAATGGTCCATCGCCTGCAGAGTTGGTCCTACGGTCGCTATCCCGGCGAGCTGCCACGCCGGACTAACCTTTGCCAACCGGGACACCGGGTGCAGCGCAGGCGTATGCACCTGGGAGTGAGTCTGCGAAGACAGGCCGCCCACCCACCGGCGCGCCCTGGGGTCCCGAAGCCGCTGCTTTGAGGGGTTTCCGGTGAGCCGACGCGATTTTGCCCAGCTTTTCAAGCTCCCCATCTCGATCATGTCGACAGTGTCGGCCGCGACGGGTTTTGTGACGTTCACCCACGCCGTGACCTGGCGGCTGCTGCCAGTTTCGGGCGCGATCCTGCTTCTGGCCTTCGCCGCGTGCGCTCTCAACCAAGCACAGGAGTACGAGCGGGACGCGATGATGGACCGCACCAGCCTCCGTCCGATTCCATCGGGCAAAATCTCGCCCGCGGGCGCGGTGGCATGGTCCGCGATCCTAGCACTTGTCGGCCTCGGCGCGCTTTTCCTGCTCGGTGGCGCTGCGGCTGCCGGACTCGGCGCACTGGCCGTGCTCTGGTACAACGGGATCTATACCTACTTGAAACGCATCAGCTCACTGGCCCCGGTGGTTGGATCAGTCATCGGCGCCATCCCGCCCGCCATCGGTTGGGTTTGCGCAGGCGGCGTGCTCGATGGTCCCATCCTTTCGCTCTCGTTCTTCTTGCTCATGTGGCAAGTGCCGCACTTCTGGCTGCTGGCCTTGCGCCTGGGCAGCGACTACGAACAAGCCAAATTTCCCACCTTCGTCCGCGCCATGGGCGCGGGATCGCTGTCGCGTGTGACCTTCATGTGGACCGCGGCCACCGCGGCCTCGGCCCTGCTTCTGCCCATCTTCGGCCTGGCAAACTCACCCTTTCTGGGCCTGGGTCTGGCCGCGGCCGGTGCGTGGCTGACCTTCGTCGCATGGCGCGCCCTGCGCGCTCCGAACAAACAGGGCTTCCGCCAAGCCTTCCTCGCCATCAATTATTACGCCGTGATGGTCATGGGCACGGTGATCCTCGACGCTGTGCTGGGCCGCTGAGCTCGGGGAGTCGCTTTCCTACTGGGTCATTGGCTGGTCATTGGGGTCGCAGGTGTAGAAATTGGTGAACTGAGGATCGACCTTCTTCAGGCCCTCGTTGCCGGCCACCTTTTCCACCCAGGCGCAGGCTGGCTTGCAGCAGTCTTGCATCGTGGTGGTGTGGTATCCGCTGAGAAATCCGGCGGCCTTGGCCTGATCCAGGGTGGTGACCTTGGCGTCGACCTTGGCCAGCCCGGCTTCGGCGGCCAGCTTGCACCCGGTGACCCGGGTCAGGTTCTCCGGGCACTCCACCCGCTTGGCGTAGACCGCCCAGTTCTGGTGGTAGAGCGTGCCCACCTGGTTGCTCTTGATGCAGGAATCGGTTGTGGTCGAGGCAAGAGCGGGCGACTTGCTGGATTTCACTTGATTGCAGAATCCCGCAATCTTGCTCTGGCACGCCGCAGAGTTGATGCCGTCGGCGTTGGTGATCTTTTGGTCGCCCGAACGGCACTCGTCGTAGCTGCGGAACTTCACCCCGCCGTTGCCGGGCTGACCATCGCCCGGATAGGCGTCGTAGAGTGCGTATCCGGCCGAGCTCTTGATGGTTCCGTCCATGCAGGCATTGAAGGCCCCGAACCCGCCGGCGCCCATGTAGATATCGAAGCTATCGGTGGTCGCACCAATATTGAAGGCCTGAACGATGAGCGGCTTTGGCGCAGGGGCTTGGTTGTTCTGGCTGCCCCCTTCGTTGAACGGTTGATCGAAAATCAATTGGTAGCACTCGCAGCAAGGCTGATTGCCGGTCATGCCCTTGTCGATGCCGCCGGTATTGGTGTCGTGTCCGACCACCGCATAGAGGAATGGCGGTGCACTTGCATCCCAGCCATTCGTCGCACCATCGTCCTTCGCTGCTTGCAACAGGGCCGGGCTGAACAGCATGTAGCGCGAGCAAGCGAATCCCACTTTGCCATCCTTGGATGCGGCGTTTTCGCAGGCGTTGCGTGGCTGGCACACGCCCCCGCACTGGGTCGTCGCATCTCCTGACTTGCAGGTCGAATAGAAGTACTGGTTCTGACACTGATTCGGCGGATTGACCTTGTAGTCAACCGGGCATGCCGGACATGTTCCGCCACAATCGATTCCGGTTTCGCCGGGGTCTTGCACACCATTGGCGCAAGGTGCCGCCGTGCTCACAGTCCCGGACGAGCCGCCCATGCTCGGCGTAGCACCGCCTGCGCTCGTCGAGCCCCCACTCAACGCGGACGTGCCGCCGGTGCTTGGACCTGCAGTCGCAGTACTGCCGCCGTTGTTCGTCGTGGTTCCTCCGGGTTCGCCCGTGGTGCCGCCGCTGCTCGTCGTGGTTCCACCGGTGTTGCCCGTGGTGGTTCCACCGGTTCCGCCCGGGGTGCTGCCGCCGTTGCTCGTCGTGGCTACGCCACTGCCAGCCGAGCTGGCCCCGCCACTTGATGCAGGTCCCGCGCCGCCGACCAGCGTCGCCGATTTGCCCCCGGACGATGAATTGCCCCCTGGGTCCGAGGCGGCCGTGGTTCGCTGGCAAGCGCAGCCCCACACAACGACACCGCACATGAGTAGTTTGGGCCAAGCCGTGATTCGCATGTTTCATCTACATTATCCCAGAACGTGCGATCGCGTCGACGGGCTCGTCGAGAATCGCCGACGAAATCGCTGGCGCAACGTGTAGCCTCTTGCCCGCGTTGCCGCCAGTTCGCCGCCGGCACGGGCTGCCCGATCAAGGAACCGGTTGGACTGCCGTGGTGATCGAATAGAATGGCGCCAGGAGACCCATCCATGACCATCGTTGACACGCAAGCTTGGAAGAAGTTGGAACAGCACCAGGGCACCCTGGCGAGGAAGACCATGCGCGAGCTATTCGCCGAGGATAGGGGCCGCTTTCAAAGCCTGTCGTTGCGTCTCGGGGATCTGCTGCTCGACTATTCCAAGAACCGTATCACCAGCGAGACCATGGCGCTGCTCCACGACCTGGCGCGCGCCGCGGGCGTGGAGGCCATGCGCGACAAGATGTTCGCGGGCGAGCCCATCAACCTGACCGAGGGCCGGGCGGTCTTGCACGTGGCTCTGCGCAACCTGTCGTCGCGGCCCATCTTGGTGGGCGGCCAGGACGTCATGCCCGAGGTGCGCGCTGCTCTGGACCACATGCGCAGCTTCAGCGAGTCGGTGCGCAGCGGCGCCTGGACCGGGTACTCGGGCAAGCCCATCCGCGCGGTGGTCAACATCGGCATCGGCGGCTCGGATCTCGGCCCGGTCATGGTGTGCGAGGCGCTGCGGCCCTACCGGCGCGACGACATCGAGCTTCACTTCGTGTCCAACGTGGACGGCTCGCACGTGGCCGAGGCGCTCAAGCGGGTGGGCCCCGAGGCAACGCTGTTTCTGGTGGCGTCCAAGACCTTCACCACCCAGGAAACTATGGCCAATGCGCACAGCGCGCGTGCCTGGTTCTTGCAGCACGCGAGAGACGAGCGCCACATCGCCAAGCACTTCGTCGCGCTGTCGACCAATGCCAAGGAGGTCACCAAGTTCGGCATCGCGCCTGAAAACATGTTCGTGTTCTGGGATTGGGTCGGCGGCCGCTACTCGCTCTGGTCGTCCATTGGACTGTCCATTGCGCTCGGCATCGGCTTCGACAACTTTCGCGCGCTGCTGGAAGGCGCGCACGAGATGGATGAGCACTTCCGGACCGCCTCGCTGGAAAAGAACCTGCCCGTCACGTTGGCCTTGCTCGGCGTCTGGTACAACAACTTCTTCGGCGCTGAGACCCACGCCATCCTGCCTTATGACCAGTACCTGTCACGCTTCGCCGCCTACTTCCAGCAGGGCGACATGGAATCCAACGGAAAGCGGGTCACCCGCGATGGCAAAGTCGTGGACTACCAGACTGGCCCGGTGATCTGGGGCGAGCCCGGCACCAATGGCCAACACGCGTTCTATCAACTGTTGCATCAGGGGACCAAGCTGGTGCCCAGCGATTTTCTCGCCTCGGTCGAAACCCACAATCCGATTGGCGAGCACCACACTTTGCTGCTGGCGAATTTCTTGGCCCAGACCGAGGCGCTGATGAAAGGCCGCAGTGAGTCCGAGGCGCGCGCCGAGCTGGAGGCCGCCGGAGTCAAGGGCGAGGCCCTCCACGCACTCTTGCCCCACAAGGTGTTCCCCGGCAACCGGCCCACCAATTCGATCCTGTACCAGAAGCTAGACCCGCGCACGCTGGGCAAACTGCTCGCGCTCTACGAACACAAGATCTTCGTCCAAGGGGTCATCTGGAACGTGAACTCCTTCGACCAGTGGGGTGTCGAGCTGGGCAAGAAGCTGGCCAACGCCATCCTGCCCGAGTTGCGCGCATCCGGCGACGTGTCCGCGCACGACTCTTCGACCAACGGCCTGATCAACGAGATCAAACGCCGACGTTCACAATAGGAAATCGAGTCGCCGATGAGCGCTCTCACCCTGGCACGCGCGCAGTTTGCCCTGACGATCATGGTGCACTACCTGTATCCGGTGCTCACCATGGGTCTGGGCGTGGTGCTGGTCATCGTAGCGACGCTGCGCCTGCGCCGGCCCGACGAAGTTTTCGATCGCATGACGCGCTTCTGGACTCACATTTTCGGCGTGGTCTTCGCCGGCGGCGTGGCCACCGGCATAGTCATGGAATTCGAGTTCGGCACCAACTGGGCCGGCTATTCCCGTTTCGTGGGTGACATCTTTGGCGCGCCGCTGGCTGCCGAGGCGCTCATTGCTTTCTTTATGGAGTCTTCGTTCCTCGGCATCCTGCTCTTCGGCGAAAAGCGCGTGTCACGGCGTACGCACTGGTTTGCCACTCTCATGGTCGCCCTGGGTGCGACCCTGTCGGCATTCTGGATCGTGGCGGCGAATTCCTGGCAACAAACTCCGGCTGGCTTCCACATCCTGCACGGCCGCGCGGAGCTGACCGACTTCTGGGCCGCGGTGTTCAACCCGTCAACACCCTTGCGCTTCTTGCATGCGGTTCTGGGCTCGTGGGTCACGGCCGCGGTGTTCGTCGGCTCGCTCAGCGCGTACTACCTTCTGCGCGGCCGTCACCAGGAGTTCGCCCGGCGTTCGCTGCGCCTGGCCCTCGTGTTTGGATTGGTCGCAATTGCGGCCGAGGTCGTGGTGGGCGATGCCCACACCCGCCAGGTTGCCCACACCCAGCCGGAGAAGTTTGCGGCAATTGAGGTCCTGCACCACACGCAAGCCGGCGCACCCTTGGCTGTGGTGGGCCAGCCTTTACCCGAGGTGCTGTTGCCCAAGTTGCTGTCCTTCATGACCTACTTCGACTTTGACGCCCGGGTCACCGGCCTGGACTCCTTTGCGCCCGAAGATCGGCCGCCAATCACCGCAACGGCGATGTCGTTTCACGCCATGTTCTGGCTGGGCCTGGGACTGGGCGTGGTCCTGGCACTGGGTGTGTTCCTTTGGTGGCGCGGCCGCTTGTTCGTGTCGCGACGGTACCTGAAGGTCCTCTGCTATTGCCTGCCGATTCCCTTCGTGGTCAACGAGGTCGGCTGGGTCACGGCCGAGGTCGGCCGGCAGCCGTGGAGCGTGTATCGCCTGCTGCGCACCGAGGAAGCCTTCTCTCGCACGGTGCCGGCGGCGCAGGTGGCCATCTCGTTGCTGATGTTCGTGGTCATCTACATGGGGCTTCTGGGCCTCACCTTCCATCTGGTTCGCAAGAAGGTGCTGGAGGGACCTGGTGGGGGCGCGGAGAAAGTGCCGTCATGATCCGGGACTTGACTTGGTTCACCCTGGTGGCGGTATTGGTGGCGGGCTACGCGATTCTCGACGGTTTCGATCTGGGGATCGGCTTCTTGCAGCTCTTGGTTCCGCGCACCGAGGAGGAACGCCGCCTGTCTCTAGCCAGCATTGCTCCGGTGTGGGATGGCAACGAGGTGTGGCTGCTGACCGCGGGTGGTGCCCTGTTCGCCGCCTTCCCGCCGGTGTACGCCACGGTGTTCTCCGGTTTCTACCTGGCCATCATGCTGGTGCTGTTGGGACTCATCGTGCGCGCGGTTTCCATCGAGGCGCGCAACCGAGGGACATCGCCAGCCTGGCGCCGCTTCTTCGACCGCAGCTTCGCAGTGGGCAGCACCCTGGTTGCGCTGGTGCTGGGCGCGGCCGTGGGCAACCTGAAGCGTGGGCTGCCTCTCGATGAACACGGGGAGTACGCGGGAACCTTCGCTACGCTGCTCAACCCCTTTTCGCTCTTCATCGGGGCGACCACGTTGGCCATGTTCGCCATGCAGGGCGCTTGCTGGCTGGCGATGAAAACCGAGGGCGAGCTGGGCAAGCGCGCGGTCGCCGCAGCCCTGTTCGCCTGGGCCACCTTCGTGGCCTTGTTCCTGGATGCCACGCTGTGGGCGCCTTCAGAGGCGGCCTGGCTCTTTCTGCGCGCGCGCCAGTCGTTTGCACCTTGGATTCCGGTGACTCTCATGTTCCTGTGCGTGGTCGGTCTGCCGATTCTGTTGCGCCGCGAACGACTGCGCCTCGCTTTCTTCTGTTCATCGCTCATCATCGCCTGCGTGGTCGCCATCCTGGCCATAGCGGCCTGTCCGATCTTCGTTCTCTGTACCAACGACGTGAGGCGCAGCCTGACCGCCTTCAACGCCGCCTCGTCGCCGCGCACCCAACTGACCATGCTGATCATCGTTCTCTGCGCACTGCCTTTCGTGCTGGGCTACACGGTGTTCATCTACCGGGTTTGGCGGGGGAAGGTCAGGCCCGAGGCAGAAGAGTACTAGCAGGCTCCGGCCCACGCGGGCCGCGATCATGCGCTGAATTGCGTTTTCCTCGGCCTCGGTCTTGCTGTAGGCTTCGCAGGAGATCAGCGTGTTGTTCCGGTTTGTCCACGAGGAGGTTTCGCATGACCAATCATCCTTCACGGTTGTTGCCCCTCGGACATTGGCAGTGCGTGCGCTGGGGGTTGGTCGTTGCTCCTTTCTTGGCCCTGGGAGCCTGCACGTCCAATAGCCGAAAGTCGCCCTACCCCCTCCAGCCGCCAGGTGCCCAACCAGCGCAACAAACCGCCGTCTCCGTCCTGGTCAGCCCAGAGCGCGAAGTCGACATTCTTTTCCTGGTCGACAACTCCCCCTCGATGGACCCCAAGCAGAAAGCGCTGGCTGATAGCTTCCCAGGGATGGTCCAGATGTTGAGTACGCTTCCTGGCGGTTTGCCTGACGTCCACATCGGCGTAGTCAGCAGCGACATGGGAGCCGGTCAGGAGGGCATCGGCGGCAACTGCAACGTCCCGCTCGGCGACAGAGGCCTCCTGTGGGGAAACGATAAGACCCCCGGGGCGAGGGCGACGGTCGCGCCTGGTAGTCAATGGGCAGCAGCCGCGAACCCCCCGATAACCGATGGCTGCGGCCTCGCGGATGGCGCCCGTTGGATCTCAGATGTCCAGAAACCCAACGGGCAAGTCGGGCGGGACACGAACTACTCCGGCCGTCCCATTTCTGACGTCTTCGCTTGCCTTGCCAAGGCCGTGGGTGTCATGGGCTGCGGCTATGAACACCAACTGCAAGCGCTTCGCTTGGCGCTCAACCCCCAGGAGGTTGCCTGCGACTACAACGGCAACAACTGTATCGACGTAAACATGGGAAACGTTGGCTTTCTGCGGCCGAAAGCCTATCTGGCCATCATTCTGATTACCGATGAAGACGACTGCTCCGCTGACCCGGACGATAGCAAGAACAATGGCATGTTTTTGCAGAGGCCCATGTCTATGGGCGGGGTTGCCACCGAAACCGCCAGCATGAGATGTGCGGCGCGCGGTCATGTCTGCAACTACCAGCCAATTCCTGACTACATCGACCCGGCGGTGGGCTACACGGGATCAGGCTTCACGACCAATCTTTCCAACTGCGCGGCCAAGGACCAGGTTTCCCCCACCTCCCCGGACCCCGCCTGGCTTCCGCTCATCAGGGTCGAGGACATGATCAATAGCGTCACCGGGGTCACCGTCACTGTCAAAGACAAGAACGGCTACGATGTCCCGGTCACCAAGAGACCCGAACAGATCCTCGTGTCAGGCATCTTCGGTTGGCCGCCAGACCCGAGCGATGTCTTGCCGGCCACGGTTCAAACCAGTGATCAGTACCAGATTGGCAAGGATGCCACCTCGATCATGGGGCAGGAAAATCTGTGGGACTACATGCCGATCTGCAAGATTCCCTCGACCACGGCCGCTGATGGGAACATCTACAAGGCCTATGCCGGTTTTCGCCTGAAGCAGTTCGTAGATGCCTTCAGGAAAGGTTCGGATCGCAACACCTTCAGCATCTGCAACTCAAACTTTACGGATGCCATGACGCAAATTGGCCAGTCTATTGCGTCGGTAGTACAGAAGTTACTGCGACCAGCCTGCTTCCAAAACCCGTTGGTCGACGGGGATGCGAGTACCCCCGGCACCCAGCCCGACTGCCAGGTTCTCGACCGCATTCTGTGCGATGCCCCTGGCACGGGCACGTGCCTTCCGACCGGCTATAGGGATACCCCCATTCCCGAGTGCAAGGATCCTTCATCCGGGCTGCCGCTTGACCCCGCAAATCCCCAGATCAACTCCGTACCAGACGACAATCGGCCCTGCTGGTACCTCTGGTACGATATGGATCCGGTCAGCGGCTGCGCGGAGGCATACCGTGGCCAGAGGATCTCTGCCTTGCGCAAGACAGGAACCGTGGCGCCGCCCGGCACGATGCTGGCGATGAGTTGCCTGACCTGCGCAACGCAGGAACAGTGTGCCCCCTTGGGTCAGTAGTAGCGTGATACCGGCGCCGCGGTCTATGCGCAGGCCCCGGGTTGCGGTCATCAGTTGATCTGGACCATGTCTCCGCTGATCTCCGTCATGGTCTTGCCGGCCACGGTCGCCTTTTGACCCGATAGCGTCGCCCCAGCGGAGTCCAGCTCAAGTTTGGCCTCGGCGCCGGACGCGCTCAACGACTTCTTGCCTTGGATCACCACTGTCCCGTCCTTCTTGAGACTGAGGCTCGCGTCGCCGCATACGAGCTTGATTTCGTTTGCCGCCGTGATCGTGGCCACACCATCCTTGAGATCCACATGGCTGGTGTCGTTCTTGCCCGACAATACGCGGTAGTGCTCGTTTGCAGTGATGTTGTATTCGCCGTCGACCGAAGTCGTCTTGTGGGACCCGACCACGACAAGGGTGTCGCCGTTCTCGACGACTTCGGTCCTGCCCCCGTAGTACGTCCCCTCGTGCGCGCCGAAGATCGCATCGGTATTGGCACCCTCGACCGCCGTGTTGCGATCACCCTTGAAAACCTGCGTCTCGTTTCCGTTCACAGTCACGCTGCGATCCCCGTGCACGGCAAGGGTCTGGTCGTGCTTGACCAGGGTGGACATGTTCCTTTCCGCCTGGATGTGCAGCTCCTCGTGGCCCTGCTTGTCTTCGAAGCGGATCTCGTTGAAGTTCGTTTCGTTGCCGCCCTTGCTGCTGCGGGTCTTGATCCCGCTTTGGGTCTTGTGTTCCGGCAACGCGTACGGCGGCATGTTGTCGGCGTTGTGGACACTGCCCGTGACCAGGGGTCGATCCGGATCGCCCTCTAAGAACTCCACCACCACCTCGTTGCCCACCCGCGGGATGTGAATCGCGCCCCAGCGGTTTCCCGCCCAGGTCTGCGCCACCCGCACCCAGCACGAGCTGTCGTCGTCGAAAACCCCTTCGCGATCCCAGTGGAACTGCACCTTGATTCGCCCGTACTTGTCGGTCCAGATCTCTTCGTCGGGTGGCCCCACCACGCGCGCGGTCTGCGGACCCCGCACCACCGGCTTCTCCCGCCGCGGCGACCGGAATTGGGTCTGGCTGTCAATCGCGCTCACCGCGATCTCACAGGACTCCTTGATCGCGTCGTCTCCCGAGGTGAACCCTGCATTCTGCACCGTGATCGTGGTGCCCGTCACCAGGAACTGCCGTTGCGCATAGGCCGGGGCGTTGGCAATCGAGAAGAGGCACCCGTTTGTCAGCCAGCGCGCGGTCCCCTGGCCCCGGTAGCGCTCGACCTCGCAGCGCCTTTCCTCCAGCCAGGTCTGGGCCAGCCGTTCGCGTTCTTCCCGGCTGCCTTCCGGGTCGGCATCGTCTGTCGGGTCTTCCCGATTCTCGGCCAGCACGAGCTTGCCGGGATAGTCGTAGATCGCCAGCCCTGCGCACTTCGGCTCCACTTCGACGTGGCGGCGCACGCCAAGCCGTGCGCTCGGGTGGCGTAGCCGGAAGTCGAAATCCGCGAGAGTGACACTGGTGCTTTGGATTGCGTAGCTGTCTTGGAAGGTTTCCAAGTAGTCGGGAGACATGGAATGACTCGACGGTCGCCCCATCCACACGGTTGCGAAGTCCCCGTGTGCCTCGTGCGAGCTGACAGAGTCCGCCAGCACCAGCGTGTGTCCCTTTTCGTTGTGCGTGAAGTAGTAGTAGATGCCTTCGTGGGCCAGGATGCGGCTCATGAACTCGAAGTCCGACTCCCGGTACTGGGTCACGCAGTCCCACTTCCGGTAGTTGCTGAACAGGGACTCCCGAAATGAGCTGATCTTGTGCTGGCTCAGGATCTCCCTGACCACCTCGGGCACGGTCATGTTCTGGAAGATCCGGCACTCCTGGTTCAGGGTCAACAGCCACAGCTCGGGGCTGATGGTCACCCCGTAGTGCGGGTACTCGTCCGGGGATTGCAGCCGACAGGCCCTGGTGACAATCCCGCTGAAGTAACGGATCTTCTCACTTGCCAGGGGCAAGCTGACAGTCAAAGCCTGCCCCAGCAGGGTCTCTGGTCTGAGGATTCCTTCTGGGTCGAGGACCTGCCGCACGACCTGGGGTTCACTCAGGTTCACCAACTCGATCTGATACTCGTACAGGCGTCCCAGGGTTTCAGTGCCCTGCATCCTGCGCACGCCCAGCATGTTGTCCCGCAGACCTGGGACTGTCACCGTCATTGCCGCTGGTGAGATGTCGAAAGGGATGTCCATGATTGTCGTCCTCTGTGGGAAGTGGGCCTGAGAGAACAACTGCAAGACATCGGCCAACGCGAGGGCGCAGGCGGCCGCCTCGAACCTCCCGGACACGGCTAGGTAAAGGTCAGGGCCCCTGGGATATCAGCGCGTTGATGTCCAGCGCCAGGACGGGCGTCCGCAAACCGGACGCCCTGGCGTCGATCTCGTCCGCCGATGGGCCCCCAGGCACCGTGAGGCTTGCCAGCACCGCAACGACCGCGTGCGGGATCAACTCGGGCATCGCATCTGTGGCGAATGTCACGTTGCGCGCCATCCATTTCGGCTCCTAGGAGTCGGTCATTCCCAAGAATGCCCGTTGGGCTCTCTCCGCCGGAGTTGGCCTACGCCTTCATCAACAGCCTGCTGCGAATGGCAGCGTGATTCAGGCACGCTGGATCGGTCTTTGGAGTCGGGAGAGACTGCTGTATTGTGGACGATCAAAGCGATGGACGGGGATCTGAATCGTGGTCCATGCCAGAATGGAAGAAATCAACGCGCCGGCACAACAGCTCGGCAAGTCCTCACCCCGAACGCCTTGGAAGCTACTTGAAGGAGATGTTTGCCATGACCAAGCACGCAGAACACAGCCAGAATGCCCGTAAGGCGCTGTTGACCGGAGGGAATCTGGCATCAACATCCCTGATGGTTGTGCTGGGCGGAATGCTGCTACTCCCAGGGCCTGGGTGCAGCTCTTCATCAAACCAACCTGGCAACGTTGGCGGTCAAGGCGGAACACCCAATGGGGGCACGACCACGTCGGGCGGGACGTCCTCCGCGCAAGGCGGCACCACTGCCACGGTATCGAGCGCGACCGGCGGAGTGGTGCCTTCCGGGGGCAGCAGTAGTGACTATGACAACTCAAGCGTGGCAACCGGCGGCGTGACCCCTACCGGAGGAAAATCAACCGCTACCGGCGGTTCGACTGGCGGTGCGCCGACCGGGGGAAATCCTGTCACGGGCGGCATCACGGGCAGCGGCGGGGCAACGCTGGTCACCTCCAGCTCCTCAAGCGCGGATGGCGGCAAAGGGGGCGCCAGTGTCTCGGGAGGTGCGTCCGCGGGCAGGGGTGGAAGCGCTTCGGCCAGCGGGGGGACCTCTGCTGCAGGTGGTAGCGCAAGGGGGGGCAGCCCGACCGGCGGCTCTGCGAGCGGTGGCTCAGGGTCGGGCGCTGGCGGGGCCGCGGGCTCCGCTAGCGTTACGCCTGTGGACTGCAGCAACATGCCAACCCCAACCACGGCGACGCGAGCCCTGTGCAAGCCCGAGGGCGGGGGTATTGCTTGCCACTTCGGCGGCGATCCAGGCAACTACGACGTCTCATTCAAGCTCGGTGGCGCGGCCGCCGGAAAGACCGAAGTTCAGGCGGAGACCAAGCGCGAGATGCTGGCCGAAGTCGACACCGCCGCAGGGCAGACCGTGCTCTATTCCATGAAGGTCAACGTCCGCCAGCCTCAAGGACAACCCGATTGGTCGGCGGCGTCGCCCGGAACTCCTGGACTGGATCTGCTCTTCATCGGTCCCTCGCCCCAGTTGGATTCCATCGCCTATGCGCCGTCGGTCGACCCGGTTGTCATGTACATCACGGGCGATTCAACCGTAACCGACCAAGACGGCCCGGCCATCCAAGCCTGGGGCCAGCGGCTCCCGCAATACTTCGGTTGCGGCATTTCCGTGGCTAACTACGCGAGTTCCGGCGGTCTCACGGAATGCAATCCTTGTGGGACAAACTATTTCAGCTTCTACGACGACCCCAAGCTATGGCCGGCGATCAAGGCTCTCCTCAAAGCCAATGACATTGTGCTGATTGAATTCGGCCACAACGATAAGCAAACACAACAGGCTCCATTCGAAACGTATCTTAAGAAGTACGTTGACGAGACAAGAGCCGTGGGCGCCTTCCCGGTGCTCGTCACTCCTATTGTGCGCTCGAGCTATACCGGTACTCCGCATATTAACAGTGTCGGGGTTAACCTGCCTGAGAGCATCAGAGCGGTGGCCACGGCCAACAACGTCCCCGTCATCGATCTGACGGCGAGAAGCCAGGCGTACCTCATCCAGCGTGGCAACGCGACTGGTTTCTACAACGACAGCGCTCATACCACCCTCGCGGGGGCCCAGGCCTATGCCGAGTTGGCCGCCGACGAGATCCGCACCAAGAACATCCTCCCGCTGCGGAACTACCTTCGCCAGCCCTGATTGACTCAGGGGCATAATCAACTCCAAGGGGTTTCTGAGGGTTCGGGAACCCTTTCCACCGGCCTCGTCGAAATACGGTAGCCGGCCGCGTCCGCTCTACGTCGTCTCTGGTCCGCGGGTCATCAGGATCTTGCCGGAGCGGACCAGTTCGACCAGGCCGAACGGGCGCAGGAGCGAGATGAAGCTGTCCAGCTTCTCACTGCCGCCAGTCACCCGCAAGATGAGCGAGTTGGTCCCACAATCCACCACCTTGGCCTTGTAGTGCTCGGCGATCTGCAGGATCTCGGTGCGCGCGCTCACCTCGGCCCGCAGCTTGATGAGCGCGATCTCGGTTTCGACCGCTGACTGGCCGGTATGGTCGATGGCGTGCACCACGTCGACCAGCTTGGCGACCTGCCGGATCATTTGTTCCAGGGTTTCGGCTGCGCCCCGGCAGGTGATGGTCATGCGCGAAAAGCCGGCGTCGGTGGGATCGGGACTGACCACCAGGCTTTCAATGTTGTAGCCGCGACGGGCGAACACCAGGGCCACGCGCACCAGCACGCCGGGCTGATTGCGCACCAGCACCGAGATGGTGTGCAGGGGATGGGTCTCGACAACCGCAGCAGGGGCGGCAAGTGCAGCGCTCATGACTTCCTCCCGCTCAGGGTCAACGACGGGCACACAAGGTTGGCGGTCATGACGGCTCTCCGTCTTCGTCGGCTTCCACGCGCGGGGGATCGATGATCATCTCGCGCAAGCTGGCACCCGCGGGCACCATGGGGAACACATTGCCTTCCTTCACCACCTCGGCGTCGATCAGGCAGGGGCCATCGTTGTATTCCATAGCTGCCTGAAGCACGCGGTCCACGTCAGCGGCCCGGCGCAGGTGCAGTCCCTTGGCCCCGTAGGCCTCGGCCAGCTTGACGAAATCCGGGTTGCCGTCGAGGTCGATGCCCGAAAGGCGATTGTCGTAGAACATCTCCTGCCACTGACGAACCATGCCCAGGTAGTGGTTGTTCATGATGATGACCTTGACCGCCAGCTTGTGCACCGTGGCGGTGGCCAGTTCGGAGAGCGTCATCTGGAACCCGCCGTCGCCCACGATGGCCCACACCTGCCGCTCGGGATGGCCCAGCTTGGCGCCGATGGCCGCCGGAAAACCGAAGCCCATGGTGCCGGCGCCGCCCGACGACAGCCAATGGCGATTGCGCGTGGTGCGCAGGAACTGGGCCGCCCACATCTGGTGCTGGCCCACGTCGGTGACTACGATCGAGTCGCGACCGCCCAGCTTGTCCAGCCGATCCAAAATGTACTGTGGCCGCAGCCCGCCCTTCTTCGGGTAGTGCAGCGGGAACTCCTTGCGCCAGACCGCGATCTGGTCCAGCCACTCGGCGCGCTCGACCTTGTCGACCAGGGGAACGAGGTCCTCGATCACGAGACGCGCATCACCGGACAGGGCCAGGTCAGGCATCAGGATCTTGCCGAATTCCGCCCGGTCCACGTCCACGTGAATCTTGATCGCGTCCCGGCAGAACTCGGACAGCTTGCCGGTGATGCGATCGTCCCAGCGTGCACCGATGGCCATGATGAGATCGCAGTCGGCCACGGCCTTGTTGGCGTAGGCGGTGCCGTGCATGCCCAGCATCCCGAGGTGCAGCGGCTGATCCTCGGGCACCGCACCCTTGCCAAGCAGGGTGGTGACCACCGGCGCTTGCAGTTTTTCGGCGAGTTGAAGAATTGCCCGGCCCGCGTCGGACGCGACCGCGCCGTGGCCGACGTAGAGCACGGGCCGGCGGCTCCTGCCGAGGAACTGCGCAGCCCGCTTGAGGTCCTGTGGCTCGGCCCGGTGGGGCACGTGATAGCCGGGCAGATCCACCGAATCGACAAAGGGGGCATCGCAGGGGCCGGCCGCCAAATCCTTGGGCAGATCGACCAGCACCGGGCCGGGCCGGCCGGTGGTGGCGATGTAGAAAGCCTCCTTCATGATGCGCGGGATGTCGGCGGCCTGGCGCACGAGATAGCTGTGCTTGACCACGGGATAGGTGATGCCGGTGACATCCGCCTCCTGGAAGGCGTCCTTGCCCAGCAGCGACCGCACCACCTGCGCGGTGATCACGACCATGGGCACCGAGTCCATGAGCGCGGTGTAGAGCCCGGTGATGGTGTTGGTGGCGCCCGGACCCGAAGTCACCAGCACCACGCCCGGCTTGCCGGTGGCGCGTGCGTGGCCATCGGCCATGTGGGTCGCGCCCTGCTCGTGGCGAACTCGCACCAGCTTGATCTTCGACCCGATGAGAGCATCGAAGAGCGGTATGGCAGCGCCGCCCGGCAAGCCGAAGATGATCTCTACCCCTTCGCGCTCCAGACACTGCACGACCTTCTCGCCGCCGGTGGGGATCTTCTCCAAGGCCTGGCCCGCGTCCGCCGCCTTGCCACGAAGTTGCCCATTCTGGCGAGACTTTGTCTTCTTCTTAGCTTCCGTCTTTGCCATCTTTGCCTTTTGTCTCATAAATCGTCAGCTCTCAGTCCTCATGTCTGTACGAACACGACGATAATGATGCCAATTTGTATCACATTTATGGTTTCCCGCCACAAAGATTCGCATTTTGACAGCACATTGCATTGTTGGTCCCTTCGTATCGGGAACGCGTCATACAACCATGGGCAAGCGATGCCCAGAGCCAGCATGGTCGCTTGACCCCGGCAGGCGCTGGCCAACATACTGTGTGTATGAAACGCACAAATCTTGTGCTTGATGAGCAGTTGCTCGAACAGGCGACCCGCCTCGCTGGACAGAAGACCTACTCACGAACCGTGGGACTTGCACTGGAGGACTTCGTAAGACGAATGCAGGCGCGGCAGATCCTCTCCCTGCGTGGCAGTGGCGCATGGCAAGGCGATCTCGCGGCTATGCGTGACGACTTCGCTCCTCGCCGAAGTCGCAAGGCGGGGGGACGCGCCACATGACCTTGGTCTTTTCCGGTACGCGCGGAGAAAGGGTGGCTATGCAGCACAGGGAAACGATTCAACTCTTGAGATGTGCGCTGACTACCCCCACAAGAGCGACCTGACGGGGACTCACGCAGGCACCGTCAGCGGAACCCGACAGTGAAGCCCGGCTATTCCACGGTCACGCTTTTCGCCAGATTGCGCGGCTGATCGACATCATTCCCGCGCGCCAAGGCCACCGCGTAGGCCAGCATCTGCAAGGGCAGCACGGTCAGCATCGGCTGCAACAGCGATGGCGCATCGGGAACCCACAGCACGTCCTCGCAGTGCTGCAGAATCGCCCTGTCGCCCTTGGTGGCCACCGCGATGACCTGGCCCTCGCGGGCACGCACCTCGGCCAAGTTGGACAGCACCTTGTCGTAGCCGTTGCCCCGGGGCACGATGACCACCACGGGCAGACCGTCGCCGATGAGCGCGATGGGCCCATGCTTCATCTCGCCGGCGGCGTAGCCCTCGGCATGAATGTACGAAATCTCCTTCAGTTTGAGCGCACCCTCGAGCGCGATGGGGTAGTTGGTGCCGCGACCAAGGAAAAGGAAGTCGCGCGCATTCTTGTACTTGCGAGCCAGGCCCTTCAGATCGCCGCATTCCTTCAGCGTCTCGCTCATCTTCTGCGGGATATTCAGCAACTCGCCCACCAGTTCAGTAGCCGCCACGCCCGCCAGGGCGCCGTTGCGTCGGCCGAGGTGAATGGCCAGAAGCGCGAGCGCGGCAAGCTGGGCGGTGAAGCACTTGGTGGACGCGACGCCGATCTCAGGGCCGGCATGCGTGTACAGCACCAGGTCCGATGCGCGCGCGATCGCGGAATCGACCACGTTGCAGATGGCGAAGGTGCGGGCCCCACGCGCCCGCGCTTCTTTCATCGCCGCCAGGGTGTCGGCGGTCTCGCCGCTTTGGGAAATGCCCACCACCAGATCTCTCGCTCCAACCACCGGCTCGCGGTAGCGGAACTCGCTGGCCAGATCCACTTCGCATGGGATGCGAGCGATGTTCTCGATGAGGAACTTGCCCACCAGGCCGGCGTGGTACGAAGTCCCGCAGGCCAAGATGACCACGCGGCCGGGCAGCGGCGTCACCTCCTGATCCTCCAGCACGGCGTCGTGGCTGTCGGGCAGCAAGCGTCCGCGCAGGGTGTCGGTCACGGCGTGCGGCTGCTCATAGATCTCCTTGAGCATGAAATGCGGATAGCCAGCTTTCTCGGCCTGCGCCGCGGTCCAGGTCAGGATGCGCGGCTTGCGCACGACCGGGTTTCCATCGAGATCGGTGATGCGAGCGCCTGACCGGTCCAGGTCCACGACGTCGCCGTCCTCGAGAAATAGCACCTCGCGGGTCTGCTCCAGGATGGCGGGTGCGTCCGAGGCGACAAACATCTCGCCCTGGCCTATGCCCACCACCAGCGGGGATGCATTCTTCGCAGCTACCAGGACACCTGGGTTGCGGTCAGACAGCACGACAATGGCGTAGGCGCCCTTCACCTGGCGCAGGGCTGCCCGCACCGCCTCGACCAGCGAGACCGCGCCTGCCCGCAGGGCCTCGTCGATCAGGTGAGCCAGCACCTCGGTGTCGGTCTGCGACGAGAAACGGCGACCCGAGGCGATGAGCCGCTCGCGCAGCTCCACGTGATTCTCCACGATCCCGTTGTGTACGACGGAGATGGGGCCGGCCTTGTGCGGGTGGGCGTTCTCGTCGGAAGGTCGGCCGTGGGTCGCCCAACGCGTGTGTCCAATGCCGTACCAGCCCACCGGACACTGCCCGGCCAGCAGCTTTTCCAGGGCCGCCAGCTCTCCCTGGCAACGCACCAGGTGGACTTCGCCGCCGTTGCCCACAGCGATCCCTGCCGAGTCGTAGCCGCGGTACTCCAGCCGGCGCAACCCGCCCAGCAAGATGGGGGTCGCTTCACGTGCTCCTACGTAGCCAACGATTCCGCACATGGGTCCAACCCCTATCCATCTACCTGGCTTGTTCGCACGACGCCAAAATTCTTTTTCGGCTCCCTTCGCTCGCGGTTTCGGTCGGCCAGGCAGGCGTGCTGGCCGGCCCCGCCCGCGCCGGCCAGGACGCTGGCAGCGAGGCGCACAGGGTCTCTGCTGTCCGCGGCACGCGTTACGGCCAGGGCTGTCCCGCGGAGCATCTTTTCCCTGCGCATACAAGGGCTTCGTTGCGATTCAGGTCGACGGGCTTGGCTTCACCAGAGTTCGGATGCAATACTCATGGGGGATGGACGACTTCCACTGCTCCTTCTGCCAGAAGCGCCGGCGCGAGGTGCGGAAGCTCATCTCAGGCCCGCGGGTGTTCATCTGCGACGAGTGTGTGGCCCTGTGCAACGACATCATCGCCAAGGAAGAGGCAGCGGAACGTCCGCGCTACCCGCGACCACGCCAGGTCTACGAAGAGATCGACCGGTACGTGATCGGCCAGGAGCGGGCCAAGAAGGCCTTGGCGGTCTCGGTGTACAACCACTACAAGCGCATCGGCCAGCACGGCAAGGCCGGCGACGTCGAGATTCAGAAGGGCAACATCCTGCTCATCGGACCCACGGGCTGCGGCAAGACCCTGCTGGTGCAGACGCTGGCGCGCAAGCTGGATGTGCCCTTTGCCATGGCCGACGCCACCACGTTGACCGAAGCCGGCTATGTGGGCGAGGACGTGGACAGCGTGATCAAGGCGCTGTACCGGAACGCAGGCAACGACGCCGACAAGGCGTCGCGGGGGATCGTCTGCATCGACGAGATCGACAAGATAGCGCGCAAGGGGGGCGGGCCCTCGGTGACGCGCGACGTGTCGGGTGAAGGCGTGCAGCAGGCCCTGCTCAAGATCCTAGAAGGCAAGCAAGCCTCCATCACGCCTGACGGCGCACGCAACCGGCCCCAGCAGGAGCTGGTTCAGGTCGATACCACCAACATCCTCTTCGTATGCACCGGCGCCTTCAACGGGTTGGAGGAGCTGGTACGCCGACGCGTGGGGACGCGCGGCCTTGGCTTCGGCGCCACCATCAACAAGAGCGACGAATCGAAGAACGATTTGCGGGCCATGGCGCGCACCGAGGACCTCATCAAGTATGGGATGATCCCGGAGTTCATGGGTCGCTTGCCCATCATCGTCGCCGCTGACGAGTTGGACGTGGACGACCTGATGGCCATCCTGTGGAAACCCAAGAACGCGCTGGCCAAGCAGTATGAACGTCTGCTGGATCTCGAGGGCGTCAAGCTGCGTTTCACCGAGGACGCTTTGCGCAGTGTGGCCGAGGAGGCCGCGCGCCGGAAGTCCGGGGCGCGCGGGCTGCGGGCCATCCTGGAAGAAGTCATGCTCGACGTGATGTACGAGATTCCTTCGCTTAGTGGAGTGACGGAATGCGTGGTAACCCGCGATGTCGTCGTATCGCGGGGCCGCCCTCAACTCGTACGGGAGAAGAAGGCATCGTAGGCTAGCGAACGACTGGTGGATGACTAAACTTGGTGGGTTCGTCTGCCGAAGCTCTCAATTGAGTATGTGATATGCGAGGAGGACCATGCTGACCGAAGGCGAAAAGGCGCAAATCCGAGAGGTCTTGGAGGGAGCGAAGAAGCGTCTGGCGCGCACCGGCCAGCACGCGCTCAGTTATTCCATGAACCACGAGCGCAACATCGGCCGGGATTCCATCGACGAGTCGATGGAGGAGGAGATCTTCTCCACCGAGATGCGGCTCCATGATCGCGAGAAGTACCTGTTCAGCAAGATCGACAAGCAGTTGGCTCGTCTGGCCGACGGTTCCATCGACACCTGTGAGTCGTGCGGCGAGGTCATCTCGCTCAAGCGATTGCTCGCGCGCCCCGTGACGACGCTGTGCGTCGACTGCAAGGAACAGCACGAGCGCGAAGAGGCGGCGGTTGAGCAAGCCGGGCGCGGCGGTGCCCTCGATGCCAGCGCAGGTGAGGAGATGGGCGGAGCGGGTGCAACGAGCGACGATTGAGCAGGGTTTTTTGCCGACCTGGAGCGGCCCGGACACTCCCGGGCTTGCTCCAAGCTTGCGTCCGTCCCGGTGGCGACGCTTGACTGTCGACGGCGGGCTTCCTCTGCTATATAGTTTTCTCCCTTCAATCGCACGGCCAGCCTGATGTCCGAAAGCCGCTATCGAGTCACTGAGCGCATTGCCGCCGGTGGTATGGCCGAGGTGTTCAAGGGCGTCGCGGAGTCGCTGCAGGGCTTCCGCAAGAATGTCGCCATCAAGCGGATCCTGCCGAACCTGACCAAGAACCAGAAATTCGTGACCATGTTCTTGGACGAGGCGCGGCTCTCGCTCTTCCTGCAGCACGCGAATATCGTCCAAGTCTTCGACATCGGTCGCGTCGACGACACGTATTTCATCGTCATGGAGTACGTCGACGGTGTCGACCTCAAAGCGATCTTCGAATGGCGGCGCCGCATCCGCAAACGCCTGACCGTAGGCCAGACCATCTACATGATCATGGAGGTCTGCAAGGGTCTTGCCTATGCGCACGACCTTACCAATCCCGAGACCGGCCGGCCGCTGGGCATCGTCCACCGCGACATCTCACCCGCGAATGTTCTCATCTCGCGCAACGGCGAGATCAAGCTGGCTGACTTCGGACTGGCCAAGGCCGCCAGCCAGGTGGAAGCAACAGACCCGGGCGTGGTCAAAGGCAAGATGAGCTATCTGTCGCCCGAGGCAGCCCGGGGCGAGAACGTGGATCAACGGGCCGACATCTTCGCGGTGGGCATCCTGCTCTACGAGGCGCTGACCAGCAAGCGCCTGTTCTACGGCGAGAGCGACTACCAGACGGTGGAGATGGTCCGCAACGCCAAGGTTCCGCCCATCGGGCAACAGAACCCGGAGGTGGAGCCCGAGTTCGAGGAGATCGTTCGCAAGGCGCTCGCGCGACGCGTGGAGGACCGCTTCCAGTCCGCGACCGACCTGCAGGACGCTCTGGCGCACTATTGGTTCTCGCGCGGCCTGAAGATGATCCAGCGCGACATCGCGGATCTGGTGCGCGCCTGCCAAGAAGAACAGACCACGGCGTCCTCGGGCGGCAAGATCAAGAAGCCCAACCTTATCGACACCATCCTGCACGAGGAACTGGACGCCTTCACCTCGGTCGGCTTCGACGAACAAGTTGGCGCGCCCGGCTCGGAAGCCGGGCAGGCGATCGAAGCTGGCATGCTCCACCGGCCCACCGGCGGGTTCATCGACCCGCGGGCCTGGTCGCAGGAAAGCGACTGGCCCGCTCGCCGCACCGGTGTGCAGGCGGCCGAACGTCCGGCTCGTGACACCGTCGCGGACGTGGCCGCTGCCCGAGCCAGCGCCTCGCAACCGGTGGCGGGCTTGCCACCTTCCGGGACCGTCGCTGGGCGGGGTCGAGCCACAGGCCCGATTTTCCCGCCCCCGGATGCGGGACTTGGTACGGGCTCGCCCCTGGCCCCAGTTTCCAGTCTTGCTGTTCAGCCCGCGGGCGTGCCCTATCCCGGCCAACCTCGCGACGGTCGCAGCCGTCTGCCACCCGCCAGGGGGTTGCTCATTGGCGTGATGCTGGCCGCGGTGGCGGCTGGGGCGCTGCTAGCGTGGCTCTTGGTGGGTCGCTAGAATGGGCTCCCCACGCGACTACACTAAAGCGCCTTCTTGACCAGATCCTGGATGCGTGAACGCGGTACGGCGCCCACCACCTGACCAACCACCTGGCCGGCCTTGAACATCAGCAGGGTCGGAATGCTGCGGATCTCGAGCTGTGTCGGAACCATGGGGTTCGCATCGATGTCGCATTTGCCCACGCGAATCTTTCCGGCGTACTCCTGCGCTAGAGCTTCCACATGCGGCGTTAGGGCGAGGCACGGGGTGCACCAGGTGGCCCAAAAGTCCACCAACACTGGCAGCGAAGACTTGAGGACCTCGCTCTCGAAGTTGCTGTCCGTGACGATAACGATGTTCTGGCTCGCCATGGTGCAGCTCCTTTACCACAGCCGTGCAGGCCGCGGGAGGCCGAATCGTCAGATGGGTTGACTGGTCGCCACGGTTTGTGGCGGTCGCGAAGGGGTGGTATCTTGCCAGCAGCGTTCCCCCGAGGGAGCCAAAGTTCATATGCCCGTGAAGTTGTTCATTCCCCAGGAGGCGGTTGACTCCTGGCTCTCCGCCGAGCGGGTGAATCTCGAGGGTGAGATGCTGCAGCTTCTAGGGGGAGAGATCGTTCTGCGCCTGGTGCCCGGCTGCTATTTCAGGAGCACCCAGGCGGGCAGCGACGGGGCCTTCAAGCTTCTCGGCAAGGTCAAGGCGAAAGCCGCCATCTCCGCACTGGGGGCCGAGGTGTACATGAATTCGGTCATCCTTGGGGAAACTGCCTACGAGGTCGAGGTCGGGTTCGTGGCCAAGCCGGTGGGCAGCGCGACGCCGGACGCGGCGGTTGTGGCCGCAGTCGCCAAGCTCTAGAAGATCGTCGCGTGAGTTCCGATCGCGTTGTCATCGGCACAAGGGGCAGCGCCCTGGCACTTTGGCAGGCCGATCATGTGGCTTCTCGGCTGCGCGCGGCCCACCCCAGCCTGGTCGTCGAGCGCAGTATCATCGTCACCACTGGCGATCGGACGCCGCAAGGGCCGGTGTGGGACGCTGGCGGCAAGGCCGTGTGGGTCAAGGAGATCGAGGCGGCGCTTCTCGCGGGCGAGATCGATGTTGCGGTTCACAGTTTGAAGGATGTGCCCGCGGAGCTGGCCCCTGGGCTCGCGCTGGCTGCGATTCCCCCGCGCGCCGACGCGCGCGACGCCCTGGTCAGTCGCGACGGCGCCACCCTTGCCGACCTGCCAGCGGGTGCACGCGTGGGCACGACCAGCTTGCGCCGCATCTGCCAGGTCAAGGCGCTGCGACCGGACCTGTGCATCGAACCCCTGCGCGGCAATCTCGACACACGGTTGCGCAAGGTGGCCGACGGGCTGGTGGACGCGGCGATTCTGGCTTGTGCGGGTCTTGATCGTCTTGGCCTGTCCCATCACATCGCCGAGCGGATCCCGGTCGAGCGCATGCTGCCTGCCATCGGCCAGGGCGCCCTCGCGATCGAAACCCGAGCAGCGGACCAGCGCGTGCGCGTCCTCTGTCGCGTGCTGGCGAGTGAAGAGGCGGAGATCACTGTGACCGCGGAGCGCGCCCTCCTGCGCCACCTGGGGGCTGGCTGTCGCACGCCCGTGGCAGGCAACGCCCGCGTGCAGCAGGGGAAACTGGAAGTGTGGGGCCTGGTGGGACGCCCCGACGGAGCGACCATGCTGCGCGAACACGTCGCTGGCTCGCCGTCCGCCGCCGCCGACCTGGGCAGGGCGCTGGCCGAGGCCCTGCTTGCGCGCGGCGCCGATCGTATCTTGGCCGAGTTTGGCTGAGCAGCCAGGTTCCTGCTCCACACGGCCGAAGGCGTGTTCCCAGCGGCAGCCAGTGGCCAGCTAGTGGAACACAATCAAGAAGGCGAGGCCGGTAGCAACCAGGCTCAAGACAGCCGCCGCCAGGGCGGCTTGGGTGCGCTCGAATTGCGAGACCTCCACGCTCTGAATCTGCTGCAGGGGAATCGTGGTCTTGCCCCGGTTTCCGGCCTGCACGATCAGACTGCTATTCTGCACAGACGAAAGAAGTGGGTGCTCGAAGGACATGGGTTCTTGCCCACGGACAGAGATGCGCGCGTCGCTCTCGCCCTGGATTTCGACAAGGCGACCGTCAGGAGCTTCGAGCTTGGCTACGGTGACCAGGGTGATTTGCCCCTGCGAACCCCGCGCTGTGGACGAGGAGGCGTCGTTCAGCTTGGGCAACTCGGTGGGTTTGATGGCGGTCCAGGAGTAGCATCCGCTGAAGAGCACGGCGACGACGAGCAGGATTGACACCAGGCGCATGGGTCCTCCATGAAGATCTCAATGGGACATCGGTTTGGCCTGGCGGGTCAACAGGATTGTGAGATCGCGTGATGAGGCGCGGGGGCGTAGCCTTGCCGAGCTTGGCAAGTCAGTTTTTGTACCAAACTGCCGAACGACACTATGATCCAACGGTGATCAAGTATGCCGTTTGCTAAGCGCGCCATAGGTCTGGTAGCCGTGGGGCTCCTGGCTGCCTGCGCTCATCGAGGCGTCGACCAGGCCTCGGTGGAGCAGCTTGACCGAAGCATCGAATCCCTGCGGGTCAAGAACACGGAGTACGCCAAGCAGATTGAGGAATTGGAGAATCGCGTGTTCATTCTGACGGACCAGCTGGAAAGCCGGAAGGTGAATGAACAGAAGGTGGCGACACCACAGCTTCCCACGGTGAAGCTGCATCCGGAGAATGATTCAGCCACGCCGGACTCCACTATGGCCCCTGCCACGACGATGGTGTCGCCCGACGCGGATGTCGAATACGCGGGTGAGGCGGCCAAATCGAACAGCAACCGCCCGGTTCTGCGCCTGCACGGCACGCAGGCGCAGACATTTGCGGAACATTTTCCGGCGCCGCGGGAAGAGGGATCTCTGCACGTTTCCCGCGAAGGCCAGGGGTCAGGAGGCGTCCGCGTGGGCCGCAACCCTGACATGGAGGCGTTCAGGCTCTACCGCCGATCCTACGAAGCGCTTCGCCAGGGCAAGCACGACGAAGCCACGGACGGTTTTCGCGAATTCTTGCGGCGCTACCCCGCGCACGACCTGGCTGACAACGCCCAATACTGGCTGGGTGAGTGCTACTACGACGTCAAGGATTTCACCTCTGCGGTGCGTGAGTTCCGTCGCGTGGTCGAGCGCTTTCCCCACGGCAACAAAGTCCCCGATGCCCTGCTCAAGGTCAGCTACAGCTACCTGGCCCTCGGCAGCATCGATGCTGGCAGGCAGACCCTCGAACAACTCATCCGATCCTATCCGCAACACGAAACCGCCGTCCTGGCAACGGCTCGCCTGGCTGAGATCGACCGTGCGGGGGCCGCGCACCCCTTCCACGATGCCCGTCCGCCTGCCGACCCGCCCGCGAAAACCGCGCATGCTCCCGAGGAGGCCCCGTGAGGCTAGTCCATCTCCATGCTTTGCTATCCGTCACATTGGCGGCGTCACTGCCGGCTTCGGCCCAGACCTGGGGGACGACCCGCATCCCGCCCCAAGTGCAAGACTTGAAGAACGCGCCCGACCAAGCCGCGTCGCCGGATACTGCCGAGGCTGACACCACTTCCATCCCCACTTCCATCCCAACCCTTGCTCCGGCGGGACAGCGCAGCCGAAAGGGGTCGCAGACGCTTGGCGACGGCAGCAAGGATCCAGGCGCAAGACGACTTGAAGAAACCTCCGCCAGCCTGGTGCCCCCCGGGGGCGTCATGGGGCTGGATTCGGGGTTAGGAGACGAAGGTGGCGCACGCGAGCCGGCAGTCGGGCAAGGCACGGGACAGGCTCCGGAGCTTCACGTGGTGCAGAAGGGCGACACTCTGTGGAGCATCTGCTCGAAGTACTTCGGCGACCCTTGGCGCTGGCCTCGCCTGTGGGCCGCCAACCCGCTGATGACCAACCCGCACTGGATCTTCCCGGGTGACGTCATTCGGCTGGGGCCTTCTGGGGGCGAGGGTGGCGTTCCGTTTGCCGGTGGCGACAAGGCGACAAGCGACTCGACTCAGCCGGCCCAATCCGGTCGCCTGGCCGCCCTGTCCAGCAACGCCGTGGTGTTGCGCGAAATCGGCTTCATCGAACCCAGAGATCTTGCACAGGCCGCTACCCTGAGCGGTTCGCGGGAAGAGAAGGAGCTCCTGTCCTCCGGCGACCAAGCCTACCTGCGCTTCCCCAAGGACCGCCCCATTCGCGCCGGCGAACGCTATTCCATCTTCGAGACCGACGTCGACCATCCGGTCAAGGATCCCGATACCGGCACAGTCTATGGCTACCTGGTCAAGGTCAGCGGCGACATCGTGGTCGACCAGATCGCGGGCGCCGACATGGCACGCGGGACGATCACCGACGTGGTCGACATCATCGAGCGCGGCGCCCGCATCAGCAGCGCAATTCGGCAGTTCAGGCGCATCGAGCCACGTCCGAGCGACGTGAACTTGGAAGCGCGCGTGGTGGCTGCATTCTCGCCAGCCCAGTTTCTGGCGGCCGAGCGCTTCGTGGTCCTGAACCGGGGCCGGCGCGATGGCGTTCAGGTCGGCAACCGCAATTTCGTCATCAGGCGCGGTGATGGCTACCGGGGTGTGCTGGAAAGTTGGGAGAAAACGGATCTCGGTTCACCCAAGGAAGTGGTGGGTGAGCTGTGGGTAATCGATGTGCGCGACAACGCCTCGGTGGCCTGGATTGCGCGATGCTCCAAGGAGCTGCGTGTTGGCGAAACCACGGAGATGCGCAAAGGCTACTAGCCGCGACTCTTGTAACTCCTTTGATTTCTTTGGGTTTTTCTGCCGCCGCTTGATCTTCTGCCGCGCGAGCGCTATCAGCTTGCGTTCCCGATGTATGTGGCAGACAACCTGCGTGATTCTCGTCCGATAAGACAGATCATGCTGCCCGTGCGCAGGTCCCCGGACCAGGAGACAGGCCAGGCACCCGCCCAGATCGCGCAAGGACAGGCGGGGTATCCGTCGCGTCTCCTGGCGCTCTCCGATCCACCCGCAGTGCTCTGGGTGCGCGGTCGTGCGCCAGCTGACGGTGTGCCTGCGGTCGCCATGGTGGGAGCGCGGGCGGCCAGTGGCGAGGGCTGCACACGCGCACGTGTTCTTGCGAGAGAGCTGGCCGAGAAGGGCATCGTCATCATCTCCGGCGGCGCGTTCGGCATCGATGCTGCCGCGCATGAAGGAGCGCTGGCGGCCGCTGCCGCGCCTACCTTCGGCATTCTTGGCTGTGGCGTCGACGTGACATACCCCGACCGTCACGGCCCGCTCTTCGCGCGTATCGCAGCCACAGGCGGCCTGCTGTCGGAGTACCAGCCGGGAACGCCCCCGCGCGCTGGTCAGTTCCCTGCTCGCAACCGCATCATCGCGGCGCTGGGGGATGCGGTTGTCGTGGTGGAGGCCGCCTACCGATCGGGCGCTCTCATCACCGCCAATCTGGCGCGATGGTTGGGCAGACCGGTGCTGGCGGTTCCTGGCAGCTGCGGCACTGATCGCCTGCTGCAAAGGGGGCAGGCCTGGCCGGTCACTTCGACGGCCGACGTCGAGGAGGCGCTGGCCGGGCGTCAGCCTGCGGTAGCGCAGGAGCCTGAGCCACCATCCGGAACCGTGGGTGCTCTGGTGGCAGCCCTGCGCGAGGGAGCGGCCACGCCCGCCGTGCTCAGCCGAAGAATCGGCTTGCCCCTGCCGGCGGTCATGGCGGCACTGGTCGAGGCCGAACTGGACGGCTGGCTTTTCAGGATCCCGGGCAACCAATACGAGGTGATTCGACGTGGCTGCTAGCAAGAAGGTCAAACCAGACACTGACGTGCCAGCCACGACCAAGGCCAAGCCGTCCAAGACCAAGAAACCCATCGCGAAGTCGTCCGCGAAGAAGCGCGCCGCCGGCAGCGGCACCCTGGTGGTGGTCGAATCGCCCGCCAAGGCGGCAACCATCAAGAAGTACCTAGGCGCGGGCTACGTGGTCAAAGCATCGGTGGGTCACGTCAAGGATTTGCCCAAGGCCACCATGGGTATCGACGTCGAGCACGACTTCCAGCCCGAGTACGTGGTCATCGAGGGCAAGAAGAAGGTGATCGCGGACATCAAGGCCGCAGCCAAGAAGGCAGCCCGAGTCCTGCTGGCGCCCGACCCTGACCGCGAGGGCGAGGCCATCGCCTGGCATATCGCGGAAGAAATCCGCCCGGCCAATTCGAACATCCAGCGCGTGCTGTTCAACGAGATCACGAAGAAGGCGGTGAACGAGGCCATCCTTCATCCCATCGAGATCGACCTGCACAAGTTCGAGTCCCAACAAGCGCGGCGCGTGCTCGACCGGCTGGTCGGCTACGAAATCAGTCCTGTCCTGTGGTCCAAGGTGCGGCGCGGGCTGTCGGCGGGCCGGGTGCAATCCGTGGCGGTGCGGCTGGTGGTGGATCGCGAGGCCGAGATCAAGGCCTTTCGTCCCGAGGAATACTGGACCATCGCGACGCAGGTGGAAGGCAGCGCCCCGCCTCCCTTTGCCGCGCGTGTGGTGCGTCTGGACGGCGAGAAGGCCGCGCTGTTGCACGAAGGCCAAGCCAGCGAAGTCGTGTCGCTGCTGTCGCAGGCAACCCTGCGGGTCGCTTCGGTCGAGCGCAAAGAGCGTCGCAAGAATCCGCCCCCGCCCTTCATCACGTCCCGCCTGCAGCAGGAAGCGTCCAGCAAGCTGCGCTTTTC
>Ga0182021_10000130_pt1 | contig 69035 bp, 73 predicted proteins | sample 612E3MmetaG_FD_120493 | JGI IMG/M metagenome (GOLD analysis project Ga0182021, IMG submission 120493) | Permafrost microbial communities from Stordalen Mire, Sweden - 612E3M metaG (Illumina Assembly) | ecosystem: Environmental > Terrestrial > Soil > Wetlands > Permafrost | place: Sweden...
ACGGTGCCGGCCCCCCGTGCAACCGATGGCGAGGGTGTGGTAGGCGCGACCCTCCTGCTGGACCAGGGGCAGGGACCAACGGAGCCAGGATTCTGCCCGTTCCAGGAACTCCCGGAACTCCGGCGATTCCAACAAGTACTCCTGGACGGGCCAATCGCGGCCGGTGAGGGGCTTCAAGGCCTCGACATAGAACGGATTAGGCAGGAACCGGGCATCGAGGACCACGTCTGTGTCCGCAGGGACGCCCCGCTTGAAGCCGAAGCTGAGCAGGCGCACAGCAGTGCTGCGGGTCCGCACCTGGGGCACCAGGGCCGCGATCCTGAGGCGAAGTTCGGACAGGCTCAGCTGGCTCGTATCAAGGATGGTGGTGGCCAGGGCCCGGATGGGAGCGAGCATCTCCCGCTCCCGGCGGACGCCTTCCTCGGCGGTCCCCAGCATGGCCAGGTGGTGGGGACGCCGGGTCTCGGAGAATCGACGCAGCAGGACCTCCTCAGCGGCCTCCACGAAGACCACCTGCACGGGCACGTTGCCAAGGTTCAACCGCTCCAGCAGTGGCTCGAATTCCTGCACGAACTCCGCCTGCCGGCTGTCCATGCCCACGACCAGCCGCTCGCGGTTCGGCTGCAGCTTGGATTCTAGTTCCAGCAGGGGTTCCAGAAGACGCGGCGGCACGTTGTCGAGGGCCGTGCAGCCGCTGTCCTCCAGGGCGCCCAGCACCGAGTGCCGCCCCGCGCCTGAGAGTCCAGTGACGACGATGAGTTCCATCCCCCTAGTGTGAAACAGGGCCGGAGGCCCTGCCTAAGAAAATCGCAGGGAGCCGATGGGCCCCCTGCGATTTTCTCAAGCGGGATAGTGGCAACTGATCAATCTTCCAACCCGCCCGCAGTGAATCGCAAGACGCGCTGGATCCCTTCGGGGGCATTGCCCAGCTCGTCGGGGCCCAGCTCGATGGTCTCGGTGGGGACCCGGAAGAAATCCTCATCCGGCACGTAAGTGGGCTGGGGTTCCACCCGGTAGAGGTAGGAGATGATCTCGTCCTCATAACCGAAACGCATCTGCTCGAAGTACTCGTAGCTTTCCCGCTTGTACTCGACCAGGGGATCCTTCTGGCCGTAGCCGCGGAAACCGATGGCCTCCTTCAGGTGATCCATGACCAGGAGGTGCCGCTTCCAGGCCGCATCAATGATCTGGAGGATGGACCAGCGCTCGTAGCTTCGCATGCCCTCGCCACCCAGGCGTTCGTCCTTGCCCTCGTAATACCGCTGCACTAGAGCCGCCAGGGTCTCGCTGGCCTGGGCCTGGGGCATCCTACCCACAGCATCCACCTCCTCACCGGTGAGGGTGAACAGCTGCTCCACGCGCTCGCGGAAACCGGCCAGATCACGCTCACCCTTGTCGGACAGGAAGTCATGGGCGATGCCTTCGGCGATCTCGCCGGCCACCCGCAGCACATATTCCTTGGTGTTGCCCTTCAGGATCTCGGTCCGAAGCCCGTAGAAGAAGATGCGCTGCTTGTTCATCACATCGTCATACTCGAGCAGGTGCTTGCGGATCTCGAAATGGTGGGCTTCTACACGCTTCTGGCTACGCTCGATGGCCCGGGTCACCATGCCCGCCTCGATGGGCTCATCATCGTTCATGCCCATGGCGCCCATGAGGTTCTTGATTCGGTCACCCCCGAAGATCCGCATCAGATCGTCCTCAAGGGACAGGTAGAAGCGACTGGAACCAGGATCCCCCTGGCGACCGGCTCGGCCGCGAAGCTGGTTGTCGATGCGCCGGCTCTCGTTGCGTTCCGTGCCCAGGATGTGCAGCCCACCGAGGGACACCACCTCCTCATGCTCCGCTGCCGTCTGTTCCCGCATTTTCTCCACGAGGGCTGAGAACTCCGGTGTCTCGAACCCTTCAGCGTCATAGAGGGTGATGTTCTTCTTCTTCGCCTCAAGCCGGGCCAGGCCCTCGGGATTGCCACCGAGGATGATGTCGGTGCCACGACCCGCCATGTTGGTGGCGATGGTGACAGACCCCTTGCGGCCCGCCTGCGCCACGATCTCCGCCTCCCGCTCATGGTGCTTGGCGTTCAGCACCACGTGGGGAATGCGGGCCGCAGTCAGGGCGTCGGCCACGTCCTCGCTGCTCTCGATGCTGGCCGTGCCCACCAGGATGGGCTGGCCCTTCGTGTGAAGGTCCTTGATCTCTTCGACGACGGCCTTTTTCTTTCCTGCACGGGTCGAATAGACCGTATCCGCGAAATCCTTCCGGATCATGGGCATGTTCGTGGGCACGACGATCACGTCCAGTTTGTAGATGGAATGCAGTTCCACGGCCTCGGTCTCCGCCGTGCCGGTCATGCCGGCCAGCCTGCCGTACATGCGGAAGAAGTTCTGGAACGTGACGGTGGCGAGAGTCTGATTCTCTGCATTGACCTCCACGCCCTCCTTGGCCTCAATGGCCTGGTGCAGACCGTTGGACCAGCGGCGACCCGGCATGAGGCGGCCCGTGAATTCGTCCACGATGACCACTTCCATGCCCTTGCCGTCCTCCTTGGGTCGGACCATGTAGTCCACGTCCAGCCGATAGAGGTTATGGGCCAGGAGGGCCTGGTTGAGGCCGTGCAGGGTCTCGATGCTGGTGGGGTCATAGAGGTTCGTCACGCCGAGCAGGTGCTCGGCATGGTGGATGCCCTCGTCCGTCAGCATCACCTGGCGGTCCTTCTCGTCCACCTTGTAGTGCACGTCCGGCTTGAGCTTGGGGACAATGGCGTCGATGCGGAAGTATTTGGAGGTGTCCTCTTCGCTACTGCCCGCGATGATGAGCGGTGTGCGGGCCTCGTCGATGAGGATGCTGTCCACCTCGTCCACGATGGCATAGTGGAATCCTCGCTGGGTGAACTCCTCCAGTTCCCACTTCATATTGTCGCGGAGGTAGTCGAAGCCCAGTTCATTGTTCGTGGCATAGGTGATGTCACAGGCGTAGGCGTCGCGGCGCTGCTGATCGTCCAGGCCATGCTGGATGATGCCGACGCTGAGGCCCAGCCAGGTGTAGAGGCGGCCCATCCATTCGGCGTCGCGCCGGGCCAGATAGTCGTTCACGGTGACCAGGTGAGCACCCTTCCCCACCAGGGCGTTCAGGTAGAGGGGAAGCGTGGCGGTGAGGGTCTTGCCTTCACCCGTCCGCATCTCAGCGACATTGCCCTCGTGCAGCGCCATGCCGCCCACGAGCTGCACGTCAAAGTGGCGCATCTTAAGCACGCGCTTGCTGGCCTCGCGGGCCACGGCGAAGGCCTCGGGCAGGATGTCCTCCAGGGTGGCGCCATTCGCCAGTTTCTCCTTGAGGTGCGGAGTCCTGGCCTTCAGGGCATCATCGCTGAGGGCGGAAATCTCAGGCTCCAGCACATTGATGGACTGGACCTTGGACCACAGCCGCTTCAGCTCCCTGTCATTCTTGGATCCGATGAGTTTCTTGAGAAAGGTGTCGAGCATGAAGCCGTCCAGTCGCGTAAACCATCGATTGTAGCGCGACAAACCCCCATTTCCCAGTGCCGGAAGCTGCCGCCAAGCTTCCGTGGTTGCCGAACTTACCGGCACAGGGCACACTGAATGTTTGGATTCTGGAGGAGCCATGGCGCTTGAGCGCACCTTTGCCATTGTCAAGCCCGACGCCGTCAAGGACGGCCATATCGGTGAGATCATCACGACCATCGAACAGAGCGGGCTGAAGGTGGTGGGGCTCAAGCTGACCCGCCTGACTCCCGCCATCTGCCAGGGTTTCTATCACGAGCACGTGGGCAAAGGCTTTTACCCGGAACTCGAAGCCTTCATGACTGAGGGCCCAGTGGCGGTCATGGTCCTGGAGGGCGAAAACGCCATCCTGCGGTGGCGTGAACTCATGGGTACCACCAACCCCGCAAATGCATCGGAAGGTACGCTCCGCAAGCGTTTCGGCGCCAGCATCGGCCGCAACGCCACCCATGGCAGCGACAAGCCCGAGAGTGCGAAGTTCGAGGTGGGCTACTTCTTCAACGCGTTCGAGCAGTTTTAACCCAGGCGAAGCCCCTGCGAAAATCGGCGCCAACGGCGCCGATTTTCGTTTGAATGGAAGCCGGGTGGAACCTCAGCCCTCCAGAATCGCCTGCAGCGCAGACTGGCAGAGCCTTCGGACCCCCGGGAGCAGGTCGGCACTCTGGAGACCCCTCTCGCTGAACCACTGGCCGCCCGGAGGAGGCGGGGGAAGCAGATCCTCAGGCGCCTTGGTGCGCAGCAGATGACTCAAGTAGAGGCGCTGCTGCCCTTCGAGCCCCTCAAGACGCAATAGCCAAGGGGTCGGCAGCCTGCTGGTGCGCTCGTCGAACACCACAGGCAGAACGGACTTGTCGACGAAGCGAAAGGGCATGCCCCAGGCAGCCTCGATCTGCGCGTTGAGCAGCGAGGTCGGGAGGAAGCCCGGCGACCAGGGGATCTGGGCGGGCATGAGGAGGCCTCGATGGGGACTGTGGGGCGAGGGCACGAGCAGGACGAAGGGTGTCTGCTGGCCATGGACCAGCACCCCTTCGATGAAGGTGGTGAGGTGGACCCGGCCCTCTGCCATTAGGGCCTCCCTTCAAATTGGATGTGAGCCGCGACGCCGGCCAGCCGCGCCCATGACAAGGCGCCGGCCGCAGGGCGATGTGGGACATCGTTCAAGGCCGGCAACGCAGCCAGGGGTGCGGCTGGCCACGTCCCGGAGGGCAAGGGGCGGCGCCCGGCGCGATACTGCGTCGAACTCCTCGTCGATAGTGCCGCTATCGCCATCGTCGTTCTCCTTGTCTCGCTTGGGCGGCGCCCCTTGCGCGGCCGCACCCCAATTCGAAGGGAGGCCCTAACGGCCTCCCGCGGTTTCCAGTTCCTGCATGATGCGGTCCCGGGCGACAGAGACTTCGCCTACGGCGGCCTCGGGCCGGAGCTTCACGACTACCTTGGTGCGACGGTCGCGCAGTTCCACCATGCCTTCCTTCAGGCCCTTGGCACCCACAGTGAGACGCAGGGGGAAGCCCAGCAGGTCCGCATCCTTGAACTTGGCGCCAGGACTCAGGCCTTCGCGATCGTCGTGCAGGACCTCGAACCCCGCATCCTCAAGGTCCTTCTCGACCTGGTTGGCCACCCCGGAGACTTCCTCGCTGCCGGGATCCAGACAGACCACGTGCACCTGGTAGGGCGCGATGGGCCAGGGCCAGATGATGCCGTCGGCATCGTAGTTCTGCTCGACAGCCGCGGCCACGGTCCGGGTGATGCCGATACCGTAGCAGCCCATCACCATGAAGTTCTCTTTGCCTTGTTCATCGAGGAAGGTGCAGGACATGGACCTGGAATACTTGGTGCCAAGCTTGAATACCTGGCCCACCTCGATGCCGCGGAAGGCCTGGTACCGGCCCTTCCCACAGCGAGTGCAGACGTCGTTCTCGGTGGCCATCCGCAGATCCGCGAAGGTACAGCCCGGCAGGTCCCGCTTCGGATCCAGGCCGAAATGGTGGTAGTCCGTGCGGTTCGCACCGCAGGTGAGGTTGACAGCACCTTCGAGGCTGCGGTCCACCAGCATGCGCACTTCGGTGCGCATGTCAGAGAATCGTGTTCCTTCAGCGGGGACCGGGCCCATGAATCCCGATTTCGCGCCGGTGAAGGCCTCTGCCTCAACGATCTCCATCAACTCAAGCCCAGTGGCTCCAAGGAGATTCTTCACCTTGACTGGATTGAGTTCGTGGTCGCCACGGAGCACGACGCCCACAAGCATCACTTTATTGTTGCTGGCGTCTCCAGCGGGAATTGAGTTCGAGGCCTCAGGGCTTCCCTCGAACTCGGCCTGCATCAGGTAGAACTTGCTGGTCTGGGTGATAGGCATGCCGTCATGCTCGGCATCCTTCATTCCCGCCGCCTGTTCCACCTGCCCCAGCACGCCAGGCGTGCAGAAATGGTCCCGCTTTAGCGCCATCGCTTTCCCATGATCCTCGGGGGGCAGGGCCGGAGCCTCGGTCTTCTCAATATTGGAGGTGTAATCACAGGCATCGCAGCTGAGGATGGCGTCCTCGCCACTGCCCGCCAGCACGTGGAATTCGTGGGTAAAGCTGCCGCCAATGGCTCCGCTGTCGGCCTCTACGGGCCGGAACTTCACCCCCAGTCGGGAGAAGATCCGGTTGTAGGCGTTGAACATGGTCCAGTATCCGCGGTCCGCGCAGGCATCGTCCACGTGGAAGGAGTAGGCGTCCTTCATGATGAACTCGCGGCCCCGCATGAGGCCGAAGCGGGGGCGGCGCTCATCGCGGAACTTGGTCTGAATCTGGAAGAGGTTCATGGGCAGCTGCTTATAGCTGCGCACGTGCTTCCGGACGATGTCGGTGATCACTTCCTCGTGGGTGGGCCCCAGACAGAAGTTGTAGAAGTCGCGTTCATCGGGTGTCTCGCCCCGCTTGCGCCGCTCGGCGATCTCGGCCTTGGCTTTGCGGTCACAGAAGCGGAGCAGCTCGTCTCCGTAGAACTTCCAGCGACCGCTCTCCTGCCACAGGTCTGCGGGCAGCACGGCGGGCATGAGCAGTTCCTGGCAGCCATCCTTGGCCAGTTCCTCGCGGACAATCTCCTCGAACTTGCGGATGCTCCGGAAGGCCAGTGGCAGGTAACTATAGATACCTGCGGCCACCTTCTGGATCATGCCGGCCCGCATCATGAGCTGCTGGCTCACCACGTCGGCATCCCGGGGTGTCTCGCGCAGGGTCTGGATCAGGAGCTTCGACTGCTTCATCAGGGGCCTCGAACCTTTGAGCTTAACGCAGCCCGGGCCCTTCCCGCTCAACCCAGAAGCGACTGCACCAAGGCACTCGCGGCCTTCCCATCGATGGCCGCGCCGTGGGTGGCCTGCAGGGCCTTCATCACAAGCCCCAGGTCCCTCTTCGCCGTGGCTCCACTCTGGGCGATGGCGGCCCTCACCGCGGCCTCCAGGGCCGGACCCTCGAGCAGGGCCGGAAGGTAGGGCTTCAGCATCTCGATTTCAGCCCGTTCCAGGACAGCCCGGTCCGTCTGGCCCACCTTTTCGAACTGGGCGACGCTGTCCTCCCGGGACTTGACCAGGCGTTTGAAGACGGCCAGGGCATCTGCCTCAGTGAGGGTACCCTGGGGTCTAAGCCCCTTGGCCACGGCCTCGTTCTTATAGGCGGCGAGGGCCATGCGGAGCACCTGGGTCCTGGGGGCATCCTTGGCCAGCATGGCGGTTTTCAGGTCGGCCTGCAGGCGCGTGAGCATGGGCATCTCCGGGAGCGAAGGTCCATGGTGACGCGAGTTCCGCCATCTCTCAATGCAAGAAGTCATGCCTGGCCAATCATTGACCGAAACAATCACCAGTCACATTGCCTGGGGTCCCATGAACGTCGCCTTCATCAATCCCTTCATCGAATCCACCCTCCGCAGCCTGGAGATGATGGCCAGCATCGCCGCAGAGAAGGCGGGCCTGTCCGTGAAGGAGGACCTCATCACCACCTACGACATCTCCGCCATCATCGGCATCACTGGGGACACGTCTGGCTCCATCATCCTCAGCTTCCCCGTGGGGTTGGCCTGCCGCATCGCCAGCAATATGCTCATGGAGGAGGTTTCCACCCTGGACAAGAGCGTGGAGGATGCCATCGGCGAGATCGGCAACATCGTGGTGGGCGATGCCAGGCGCCTGCTCATCCAGGACGGATTCAGCCTGTCCATCTCCATCCCCACCGTGGTGATCGGGAAGGGTCACAAGATCAGCCGCAGCGGCGACATCCCCTGCATCGCCATCCCCTTCAAGACCGAATTCGGCGAATTTGAGGTGAACGTGGGGCTGAAGGAATAGTCTTCAGTCTCCAGTCTTCAGAAAAAATAATGAACGGGCGCCGCGAGGCGCCCGTTCTACTGAGGACTGAAGACTCAGGACTGGAGACTACCCTAGACCTTCTCGAACTTGATGACTTCCACGGGGCAACCGGCGGCGGCGGCCTCGATGGCGGCCTCCAGGTCCGTGCCATTGCTGCCGGAGAGAGGGCTCTGTTCGTCCCGATTCTCGTTGTCCACGCCGTCCTCGCGCACGGAGCCATTGACGTTGCAGCTGGTGTCGGTGACCTTGAACACCTCGGGGCACTCTGCCTCGCAGGCGTTGCACACGATGCAGCCTTCTTCGATCCAGACTTTGGTGATGGCCATGGTCGTCTCCTCGAGATCCAATTGGGGCCCGGCATGGGCGTACTCAACTAACGTATCATCGCCGTCGCCTATGACCAAGCATCGCCTCGGTTCCTGGGCCATGGGAGACTGGATTTGTGACGGAGGTCCGCCCATGCATTTGAAGGAGACGGGAGTGCTTGCCCGGATCCGGGATCTGTTGCCCGGTGGCGGCAGCCTCCTGGACGACTGTGGCGCCCTGCCCCCGACGCCCGCTGGTCACTCGTTGTTGGTCACCACAGATCTCATGGAATCGGATCAACATTTCTGCCTCGACTGGCATCCGCCGGACCTGCTGGCCCGCAAACTCCTCACGGTGAACCTGTCGGACCTGGACGCCTCCGGGGCCCAGCCCTTCGGATTCACCCTCACCCTCGCCCTGGGTCCCGAGATTGATGGGCCCTGGCTCGACACCTTCCTGGAAAGCCTGGCGCGAGCCTCCCGGCAGGCCGCCGTCCAGGTGCTCGGCGGCGACACCGTGGGCCGCCCCTCGGGCCTGGGCCTGGGGCTCACGGCCTTCGGCTTCGCGGCCCGATGGCTGAGGCGGGATGGCCTGAAACCCGGCGATCAGATTTTTGTGGACCAGCTTCCTGGGGCCAGCCTGCGAGGCCTGCGGAAGCTGCAGGCAGGGCAACGCTGGGATCCCGCCCGACCCGACCTCGACCTGGAGGCACACCTGGACCCCAAACCCAACCTGGGCCTCGGGTTGAGGCTGGCAGCCATGCCCGAGGTTCATGCCTGCCTCGACCTCTCGGACGGACTCAGCCGCGATCTCCGCAATCTTGCAGAAGCTTCCAAGCTCAGCATCCTGGTGGACCCAGGTCTGGATGAAGATGCCCTCCGGGGAGGTGAGGATTATGCCCGCTGTTTCGGCTCTGACCTGCCTCAGTCGGAGTTGGAACAGCGGCTCGGCCAAGCCCTCATTCCCGTGGGCCGGGCTGTGAAACCGGGTCCCGCGCCCCTGCTCGTCTATGATGGAAGTGGAACGCGCGCCCTGCCGGACCTTGGATTCGACCATTTCGCCCATGACTGATCCCTCAGAGACGTTCATTCCCCCACCCATTCCGGCGGGACCCCCCAAGGGAATCTGGAATCGTCTGAGGGCCCACATCCTCCATCCGGAATTGAGTCCCGAGCAGCTGGCCTGGAGCTTCTGCCTGGGCTTCTCCATCGCCTGGAACCCGCTCCTGGGCCTCCATACCGGAATGGTGTTCCTCTTTTGCCTGATCTTCAGGCGCCTACACCGCCCCCTGATGATCATGGCCATGCTCATCAACAACCCCTGGACCACGGTACCCATCGCGACTGCGAGCATCTGGGTGGGCAACCTCGCGCGCGGGCGGTTCAACGCCACAAACCTGGCCAAGGTCCATTGGCATGAGATCGGCTGGCGGAGTTTCCTCACCTGGAGCGGCTTCGAAGCCATGGCCAGCATGCTGAGACCAGTCCTGAAGTCCTACCTCATTGGCGGGTTGATCTGCACCCTTTTGGCGCTGCCTATCGGATACTTCTTCATGCTCTGGCTGGCCAAGCGCCTGCGCCGCATCCACTGGCCGCATCTTCATGGCCACACCTGCGTCCCACCCAATATCCCCCCCGGAGGTTGATCCCATGGACATGCGGTTCCTGATGAAACAGGCCCAGCAGATGCAGGCGAAGCTGGCTGAGACCCAGGCCAACTTGCGTATGGAAGGCACCGCCGGTGGCGAGCTGGTGAGGGTCACCCTCAACGGTTCCAAGGAACTGATGGGTCTTTCCATTGGCAAGGACGCCATGGATCCTGAGGATCCTTCCATGTTAGAGGACCTGCTCCTGGCTGCCTTCCGGGATGCGGCCGCCAAGGTTGACGAAGCCATGAAGAAGCAGATGGGCGGCATGGGCGCCGGCCTCAACCTGCCTGGCCTGGGCCTTTGATCCCATGAAGCTGCCGCCGCCCCTCGAGGCCGTGGTCGAAAGCCTCCAGAAGCTGCCGGGTGTGGGCGCCAAGTCCGCCCAGCGCATGGCCCTGCACCTGCTGAAGGAGGGGCCCGAGGCCATGACCCACCTGGCCCACCAGTTGCAACAGGCCGCTGAGAAGGTGGGCTTCTGCGAGATTTGCGGCGCCTTCACGGACCAGCCCACCTGCCCCATCTGCCTAGATCCGCGCCGGGATCAGGCCAGCCTGGTCATCGTGGCCGAGGCCTCCAATGTACTCAGCTTCGAACGCAGCGGCCACTTCCGGGGCCGCTACCACGTGCTGGGGGGCCTCATCTCGCCCCTGCGAGGCGTGGGACCTGACCAGTTGCGCATCCGCGAACTGCTGAAGCGCCTGGAGGATCAGGCCATCCAGGAAGTGATCCTGGCCACCAATCCCACCGTGGATGGTGAGGCCACCGCCAGCTGGCTGGCCCGGATGCTGGAACCCATCGGCATCCGCACCACGCGCATCGGCCTGGGCCTTCCGATTGGCAGTGACCTCGAATACGCCGACGAACTCACCCTGGACCGTGCCATGGAGGGTCGGCGACCCGTCGGGTAGCCACCTAGTACTTCACGCTCACATCCCCCCGGGCCCAGGTCTGACAGGCCAGGCGCTGGTCGGGGTTCGCCTTCAGGGCTCTTAGAACGCGGGTCTCGGCGGCACCCATCTCGCTCAGATTCTCAGCCCCCGCCTGGACCGTGACGAGGCAAGTGCCACAGCGGGCATGCCCACCGCAGGTGTGGGGCAGCGGAACCGAGGCCTTGACGCTGGCGGCGAGAAGGGCCGTCTCTCGGTCACATTCCGCCGTGCCCGGGGTTTTGCCCTCGAATTGGACTTTGTGCATGGATTACCAGTAAGTCATTAAAGCAGAAGAAATAGGAACACGTCTCCCTCCCACTCTAACAGGGATCCCCCTGACTCAGATGGCCTGTCCGCCTCGTTCGCCGGTGCGGATGCGGATGCACTCCTTCAGGTCCTGGACGAAGATCTTTCCGTCGCCCACCGCGCCCTCTCCGTGCCGCGCGGTGCGGACGATGGTGTCCACGGTGATGTCCTCGAATTCATCGTTGCAGGCGATGGTGATCTGCACCTTGGGGATCAGGTTGGGCACGACCTTCTTGCCGCGCTGGACCACGATCTCCTGCTGGCGTCCGTGGCCACTGACCCGGGCGACGGTGATGCGTTCGATCTCCGCTTCGATCAGGGCCTCACGGACCTCGTCGAGCTTCTCTTCAGGGATGATGGCGGTGATGAGCTTCATCAGTTGCTCCGGTCAATTCAGATTGTTCAGGCCGTAGGCGCGCTCGCCGTGGATGTCATGGTCGAGGCCGGTCTTCTCCACCGCCTCGGTCACGCGGAGTCCGACGAACTTTTCCACCAAGAAGGCGATGATGAGCGTCATGCACACGGAAAAAACGATCGTGGTGCCCACGGCGAAGGCCTGCACCTTCAACTGGGAGAGAATGCCCCAGCCCGGTGCCTTGGCCGCAGCCTCAGCCCACCAGGAGTCCCGGATGAAAAAGGTGAGGCCCAGGGCACCAACGATGCCTCCTGTCCCATGGATCCCGAAGGCATCCAGAGAGTCGTCGTAGCCCAGACGGTTCTTCAGCAGGATCATGCCGAAGCAGCAACAGGAAGCGATGGCCGCAAGGGCCATGGCCCCGCCCACCTGCACCACGCCCGCGGCCGGCGTGATGACCACCAACCCAGCCAGGATCCCCGAGGCCATGCCCAGGCTGGTGGGCTTATCGTCCCGGATCGTCTCGATGAGCACCCACGTGAGCGCGCCTGTGGCCGCCGCGACCTGGGTGACGGTGAGGGCCCGGGCAGTGTCGAGATTTGAGGCGATGGACGAACCGGCGTTGAAGCCGAACCAGCCCACCCAGAGCAGCCCTGCACCAATCAGCGTGAAGGTGAGGTTGTTGGGGGCCATTGCGGTCTTGGGATACCCGTGGCGGGCACCCAGAAACAGCGCAAGCGCGAGGCCGGCGACGCCCGAAGATATGTGGACGACGGTGCCGCCCGCGAAGTCGATGGCCCCCTTCGCACCGAGGTTGAAGAAGTAGCCATCCGAAGCCCATACCCAGTGACAGAGCGGGCAGTAGACGAAGATCACCCAGAGCGTGATGAAGACCACCCAGCCGCGGAAGGAGATCCGCTCGGCCACCGCCCCGGCGATCAGGGCCGGCGTGATGATGGCGAACTTGCCCTGGAACATGGCGAAGGCGTATTCAGGCACACCTGCCGGAAGGATGGTGTGATCTATGCTGCGGAGGAGCACCAGCCCGCGACTCCAGCCGATGAGGCCACCCAGGGCATTGGGTCCGAAACTGAGGGCATAGCCCACGACAGCCCACAGCACGCCCACTACGGCCATGGCCGCGAAGGAGTGCATCATGGTGCCGATTACGTTCTTGGTGCGGACCAGTCCCCCATAGAACATCGCCAATCCCGGAACCATCAGCAGCACAAGGGTGGTGGAAGTAAGCATCCACGCGGTGGCCCCGGAATCATTCACGGGACTACTGCCTTGGGCGAGGAGCGGAATTCCCACGCCGAAAGCAGCCACACAGCCTAGAGTTCGCTTCCAGGTCATCAGATCCTCCAGACAGGTATCTTGGGAATCCTCTGATTCTGCCGAAAGAATTAATGATTTATATGTCTTCCATCAAATTATTAAAAAAATTGATGGATTCATAAATGAACCCAGGGTGTGGCCATGGAGTCAGCCATTGGCACCGCTGCTAAGCGCTGCCTGCCAGAGTCCCGTGGGATCGGGGTGCATCAGCCATTCGGACACAGGCGGGCGGCGGGTCCAGGCACCCAGTTCCAGCTCCTGATCCAGCTGGCCGGCACCCCAGCCTGCATAGCCCAGAAAGAGCCGGTACCGGGCCGATGGGTCCCCCAGCAGGGCCTCAAGCAGATCCTTGCGGTGGCTCACGAAATGGGTGAGGTCCACCACCGTGTCTTCTTCCTCGGGAAGCCCCCCCTGCACTAGGAGAATCCCCCGCTGGGGATCCACGGGACCACCACGCCAAGCCGTTGCCTCGTCAGAGCCACGATAGTACATGCCACCCTCCTCGCTCACCTGGGCAAGGGCCAGGGGTAGCGGGCGATTGAGGATCAGCCCCAAAGCTCCTTCCTCGTCGTGCTCCACGAGCAGCACGACGGTGTGCAGGAAATTAGGGTCCAGCAGTGCGGGGCTGGCCACCAGGAGGCAAGGGGCTTCGTACAACATGATGCCGATGATGATAGCTCAGGGTCCAAGTTACGCTGGGGGGATGCGTGCGCCTCAGCCCTCCCACCTTGGTTCCCTTCGCGAGGGGATTGCCCTTCTCCGGCGACACCCGCTTTTATCGCTGGGTCTTGCCTTGGTGGCGATGGCCCTGGCCCAGCTCGGCCCGGCCTTGGAACTGGCAGCAGGTGCAGGCCCGAGCCTGCTCCTTCAGCCCATCTTCGGGTTCGCTGGTCTACTGCCGTTGGAGATGTATCTCATCCCCCGCCTGCAGGCCCAGTTTGATGCCGAAGGCATGAACACCTCCTGGAACCCGGTGGCTAGGTGGCGTGAGACATTCGATGCCCGCTGGCTGCGTACCTTCCTCCTCCGCCTCGGCCTCAGCCTGGCCATAGGTATTGGCCTGCTGATGTTCCTGGTACCTGGGGTCGTCATCCTCGTCCTATTCGGATGGGCGCCCATGCGGATGCTGCTCCGTGGTGACGGTCTGCTGCCCGCCTTGAAGTGGAGCCAGTCTGCCATGGCCCGCCACTGGCCTAGGATCGTCCAGGCCGTCCTGGCCATGATGCTGGTGGCCCTGGTCTACCAGGTGGGGGCTAGCTGGACCTTGGACCGTCTCCTCCCCGCCACGGACCCCGACTTGGGGCCGGGTGCGATCGTCCGCCTGAAGCACCCGGCCTTCTGGGTCTTCAACCTGCTGGGTGGGGTCCTGAACCTGTGGCTCAGCTGTGCTTTGCTCGCGCTGTACCAGCGCCTCGAAGCCACTGTGGCGGGGCAGGCCTGAGGCTCACGCCTCTTCATCGAAGAAGCCTGGATCTTCGATCTCGACCAGTTCCCCGGCCTTCAACCCCTGGCGCTGCTCATCGGACAGGGCTGCCTCCAGCCAGCGCGGATCGCTGCGGCCATTGAAGAAGTGGCCGGAGGGCTCCGCGTTCTCGAAGTCCTCGCGCCGCCGCCAGAGGTGCACCCAACCCACATGGTTGATCCTGGCCCAGATCTTCATGTACACGGGCCTCCTGCCTCCCCCTCCTTGCGCAGGACGGCCACGGCGTGTGTGAGCAGAGGCCAGGCCAGCTGGATCTGATCGAGCGCAGCGGCGGGTCGACCTGACAGGTTCAGGATCACGGTGCGTCCGGCGATGCCGCAGACGGCCCGGCTGGCAAAGGCCAGGGGATGGCCGGCCTTGGCGCGAATCAACTCGCAAATGCCCGGGGCTTCCCGCTCGATGACCCGGCGGGTGGCTTCCGGTGTGGTGTCCCGCAACCCGAACCCCGTTCCCCCGCAGGTGAGCACCAGGGGGAAGCCAGCCTCCACGGCCGCACGGAGGTCCCGCTCCAACAACCCAGGATCGTCCGGCATCAGGGCGGAGGTCACGGTCTTCACGCCTTGACCCTTGAGCCAAGAGGACAGCAATGGTGTGGACTGGTCCTGGTATTCGCCCCGGGAGGCCCTGTCCGAAAGGGTGATCAGATGCACGCAATCCATGTCAGGGCAGCTCCAGATCATCGTCTGCCAGGGCCTTTTCGGTCTGAGCCCGGCGGTATGCGAGATAACGCCCGCGGACGCCAGCATCACTGAGCGACAGGATCGACGCGGCCAGCAATGCGGCGTTGATGGCGCCCGCCTTGCCGATGGCGAGAGTGCCGACCGGGATGCCCGAGGGCATCTGCACCGTGGAGAGCAGGGCATCCATGCCCCCAGTGGCCCAGCCCTTGATGGGTACCCCCAGGACGGGCAGGTGGGTCTTGCTGGCGCAGACGCCGGCCAGATGGGCCGCGCCCCCTGCCGCCGCGATGATCACCTTCAGGCCCCGGCCTTCGGCACCCTGACAGAATTCCACCACCTTTTCGGGTGTGCGATGTGCGCTGGCCACATGCGCCTCGAAGGAAATGTCCAGGCCCTTCAACGTCGAGGCCGTGTGCTTCATGGTCTCCCAATCGGACTTGGAGCCCATCAGAAGGCCCACCAGGGGATTCGCCGTCATGGATGCCTCGGGGGAGAGCAATGTGGCCAAGGGAGTCGGATGATAAAGGGCCATTCTAGCTGAGTGCGGGTCGAGAGGCCTCGAGTGGCTGAATAATCATCAGCGCCTCACCCATGAGAGCACCCACAGCACACCCAGCAAGCCGAGGGCGTCGCGTTCGTCGGGATCCATACGCTCGTTGCGGCGGGCGAGATCCTCGGGACAGGGGCCGCGCATGACCACCCGGTGAGCATCCTGAGCAGGATCCTCCAGGAGCACCCAGTCCGGAGCCGTGCGGCCCACCACCGCAGCGCCAATCCGCGGCGTACCTGGCTTCCACCGGATCTCCAGGGGTTCCCACAGACCCGCGTTCATGAGGCGCCACGGCCCTTCAGAAGGCGCTGCAGCTAGATCCAGCACCGCATCCCGGTCCAGGAACCGCACGATGAGCCGCGCCTGGGGCGGCGCCGCAGGCTCAGGCTTCCGGCAGCCGAACCCGGTCAAGAGCAGTACCATCGCAAGCAGCCACCGCATGCGGCCCCTCCGCACCCATTCTGACGCTTTTCCCAACTGCGCAAAGGGCGCCTTTGCGCGACAGCACCGTGACGCTATTTCCGGTAGTAGGCCCGAATCGCTTTCACCACCGCCGCCGCGTACCGCTCCCGGAAATCAGGATCCTTCAAGTTGGCGGCGTCCTCGTCGTTGGTGAGGTTGGCCACCTCGATGAGAACCTTAGTGGCGCCAGTGCTGTAGCGGATGACCGCGGGAACCCACTTCCCTCTGCCGCGGTAGATCACGTTGCGGATGGGGCGGTTGGCGTGAATGGGAATGTGGTCCTTCTGCAAGGCTTTCACCAGCGCCTCGGAGAATTGGCGGCTGCGCGCCTCACCTTGCAGTTTTTCCGGGCCAGTGAAGGCCACGCGGGCGGATCGCTTCGCCTCGGCCACCTGGCCTGTTCTGGCCCCGACCAGCGCGAAGGTGTAGGGCACGAGGGAAGCTCCCGGAACGTAGACCATGGAACCTCGGGCCGAGGGATGCAGGCTGTCGGCGTGGAAGCTCAGGAACAGTGTCTTCTGCATGTCACCCTTCGTCTTCCTGAAGGCTGCGAAGAGATCGTTGGCCAGGACCCAGCGAAGGTGGACACTCACGGCAGATGGGTTTCCACCATCCACGGGGAAAGGCGGGGTGGTGAGGATCTCCGCCGCCCGGCTGGGGCTGCGGATCTCCTCGCGGCTCTTGAATCCGAGCCCAGGATACCGAATGGTGCTGCTCACCCGGGCATCCGTTCCCTGTTCGAGAAGGCGGCGCACGCGCATGGCGATGTCATAGACAAAGTCGGATTCCCAGATGCCGTTGCCCCGGGCGCCGGAATCCACGCCGCCATGACCCGCATCCAGGACGATCCGCACCCCCTTGAGCTTCGGACCCGCTTCCACATGCACGATCCGTCGCACTTCGGCGCGGACCTCCCGCTCCTCCGCCAGTCCCGAACTGCCCTCGGACTGGAAGGGATCCGCCAGAAAGGTCATGGGTATCTTGATGAGTTGGCCGGGCTGGATGCCGCGCACGTCCGCAATTCCGCTGCGCTTGGCGATCCGTTCCGCCAGGTCATTCACGCCCTTGGGATCCACGCGATCCGTGTAGCGAATGACCACACTCGAGTAGAGCGCCTCCCCCTTGCGCATGCGGTAAGCCGCGAATTTCCCCTGGGCGTCCTCGCCGAAGGACAGCAAACCTCGATAGGCCGCGACACGAGCCTCGTCGTCCAGGTCATCCTCGGGCTGGATGCGGGCCGGTCTTGGGCCGGTCCCTCCCAGATCTGCCGACAGCAGGCTGCGGGGAATGCGCCAGGTGTCACCCTCCTGCAGCTTTTCGGGCAGGTCGGGATTCTCGGCCATCACCTTGTCATAGTTCTGCCCATGGCCTGTGAACAGCGCTGCCAGGGTCCAGACAGACTCGACTTCGGGATAACGGACTGTGTGCCGTACCTCCTCCTGGCGCCACTGGTCTTCGGGGAACAGCGCGGCCAGGGCCCAGCGCTTGCCATCGGGACTTAGGGTTTCAAAGGGGACCCAACCGCTCGTATCCACACCCTTGGCCAGGAATGCCCGTGGAAGGACCCTCCCTTCCACGCTGAGCCCTTTCCTGAACTGGAGCCGGAGGAGGATGGCGCGGCCCTCGGGAGTGCGGGCGTGGGCCAGCACGGGCGCGGGATCCTGGGCCGCTGGCGCGGCAAGTACCGCTGGAAGAAGGAGGAGGCTCAGGCCTCCCAAGGGACCTCGCCCGCTGGCATGGCCTCGCCGGTGCGACCCGCCCGCACCCAGGCTCGCATGGTCTCCTGCAGACTCTTCGAGTCTTGAGATCGGGCGTGGAGGAAGCCCTTCAGGCGCCGTTCGAGGTGCCCGGCACCCTCCTCGAGCAGGAAGATGCGATCGTGAAGCCGCTCATGGGGTGCCTTGCCGGTACTCGGAGGCAACTTCAGGGTACCCATGTCCAGTGTGGCGGCGTTCAACGTGAACACCCATTCCAGATCGCCGGAGAGGATGCGCAGTTTCACCTTTGCGGGGCGCATGCCGCGGCTGAGGGCCTCGAAAGCCTCACGGCTTTCCGAGGGATTGCCCTTACGAAGGGAGATTTCCTTCACTTCACCGCGCTCCGAGACCAACTGGATGGAATCGTCCACGAAGCAGCCCGAACCATCGCCATCCTCCCCGCTGGCGCCACCCTCGGTCATACTGCGCATCCAGAGCCAAAGCAGGAACTCCTCGCCGAGGAACCGGCCCTGTTCCATGAGTTCAAGAGGCTTCAATTCAAACCTCCTCGAGTTCGAGATCCAGCGGATCCAGGGCCATGAGGGACTCCACGGACAGGTCGGGACAGAGCCGACCCGACAACACCAGGGGCGCCAGGGGATGAATCTCGCAGCCGAAGGACTTGATGAATAGGCTCGTGAGGGCGCCCTGCGCTTTGCTGGACGACGCCGTGGTCCAAAGGACCCCACCCTTCAGGTCCCAGGCCACCTCCACCACTCTGGGCGAGGGCAACACCTTGCGCAGAAGCTCGACCTTCACTTCGTCCGCCAGGGAGATGCGTGCCTCCTTCCCAATGAAAGCGAGGTCCTTCTCCTTTTGAAGAGCCTGCAGCCGCAGATCCACATGGGCCTTCAGCAGCGCAGGCGGCACCCGGCGTGTGTCGATGCGCAGACCGAAGACGGCGAAGCGCTCCTGGCTGACCCAGTTCTCGTCCGGGGGCGTGATGAGTGGGTTCCGCCAGTCGCACCAGCCCATGCGCTCTTCCTCCAGACCATCCTGGAAGGGACGGAACTGGTCCTGTTCCAGGCCGGACTGAAGATCCTTCTCATCCGGCACAGGGCCAAGAACCAGGAAGCGTTTAAGGGACACGGTCCCTTGAAGCATGCTCATGGGGTACCGCCTCCGAAAAATTTGCGGAACCGTTCCCAGGGCCCTCCGCTGGGGGGGTGGGGTTCAGGATGCACCAGATCAAGGGTCATCCGCTCTGGCGGCAGCGGCAGACAAGGATCGTTGAGAGAAAGAAGAACGCCGGTGATGTTGTCGCGACCGCCATGGGCGAGAGCGGCATCCACCAGCAGGTCGAGACTGCGTTTGGGGTTCAGGCCGCGGTTGAGCAGATCCTGGATGACGGAATCGGCCAGTTCGCCATGCAACCCGTCGGAGCAACAGAGAAGCCGGTCACCCCGGCGCAGTGTCAGACGCGAAAGGGCCACTTGCAACGGCTGGGGTGAACCCAATGCCTGGGTGATCATGTTGCGCTGGGGATGGGTCCGGGCCTGTTCCCTTGTGAGGGTCCCTTGGGCTACCAGATCATTGACGAGGGTCTGATCCACGGTGATCTGGTGGAGGGTCCCACGCCTCAGTAGGTAGGCCCTGGAGTCCCCGATCTGCGCCAGGTAGGCGCATCCATTCCAGATGACGGCTGCGGTCAGCGTGGAGCCCATACCCCTTGCCGTTCGATCGTCGTCGGAGTAGCGGAGCACCGCATCGCTGGCCTTCTCAACGGCGGTCGCCATGGCCTTGATGAGCTCAACCTCCTTAGCCCTGGGAGGTGCTAGGCAGCCCCAGTGTCCGAAGAGGAACAGCGAGACTGCAGCCAAGCCTTCGTGGCTGGCCACTTCTCCTGCAGCTGCTCCGCCCATGCCATCCGCCACCGCCACCAGGAGGCCGGAGTCTCCCACGATCAAGGACTGCGCGGGCCCGTTGATGATGGGCTCCTCGCCATCCAGCGCACTCAGCAGGTAGGCGTCTTCATTGTTCTTCCGGACTTTGCCCGGATGGGTGATGGCGGCGTAATCGAGGAACATAGGTTGGGATGGCCCGGGGTGGGGGCTGGGTTGCGGTGATGTGAGGAAGGCCCTTTCCGATCATCATAGCGGGTGGAGGTTCAAATCCATGACTGAAAGACCCGTTGCAACGGATCTTATCAACTTGCGCCTGTTGGGCTCGGAAGGATTGCATTGATGGGCCCGCTGGCCATCCTTGGTCCAGGAATCCTGGGGTTATCCACGGCCCAGTGGGCTGCAGAATGTGGGTTGGAGACCTGGCTACTTGGCCGGAACCTAGAGCACGCCGAGGCCGGTATAAAGGAGATCCACCAGCGCTGGGACCAGTCCCTCGCCAAGGGCCGCCTGAGCCCTGAGGCAAGGGATCACTACATCGGCAAACTCAGGGCGGCTCCATTCTCGGCCTCGACCCTGGACGGCGCCTCTGTTCTGCTTGAGGCCCTTCCGGAAGATCCGGACCTCAAGATCCCCGCTCTGGCTTCGGCAGCCCTTTGGGGATCTCCTGACCTGCTTCTCCTGTCGGGAACCTCCTCCCTTCCAGTCTCCGACTTGGCCCAACGGTCCGGTCTGGTGGGCCGCCTGTTGGGATTCCACCTGTTCGTGCCGGTGACCCGGATGGCGGTGGTCGAGATGGCCGTTCCAGTGGGTACCATGCCGATCTGGGTGGATGGGGCGAAGGCCCTGGCCTCGGTCCTTCACAAGCGAGTGGTCCAGGTTCGGGATCAGCCGGGGTTTGCTGCGGCCCGGATGGCCTTGGCCCAGGGCCTGGAGGCCATGCGGCTGCTGGAGGCTGGTGTGGCTACGGCAGAAGACCTGGACGCCCTCATGACCCTTGGTTACGGACACCCCATCGGTCCGCTTGAGTTGTCCGATCGAGTGGGCCTGGATTTGCGCTTGCGCATCGCCCAAGGGCTGACGGCCTCAGGGGAGGACCCCTTTCAACCGCCTTCCCTGCTCCGAACGAAGGTGGACGAGAAGGCCACGGGGTTGAAGGCTGGGCAGGGATTTTATGCCTGGGATTCCCACGGGAGGCGGATATGACGAACACCACCCTCATCCTCGGCTCGCTGGGTACGATCTTCGTGATTTATGTCGCATATCAGATCGGCAAGGTGCTGCTGCGGGTCTTCATAGGCCTATCCATGCTGGCTCTGCTAAGCTGGGGGCTCTGGAAACTCTTCCATTCCTGAATCCCAGCTTTCCCGAGGAGCAAGCATGGCCGCCATTTCCTGCACCCACTGCGGCGCCGATCTCACCGCCCCCCAGAGCGCGCGTATTGCCGAGTATCATTTCGGGCATCTGGAGAAGGTCGCCGAAGATCCTGGCTTCAAGTACCACTTCGAGCAAGCTGACAACTTCACCATTCTCTGCAACAGTTGCAAACGCCTAGTTCGGACACTGCCCATCGTCAAGTAGGTCCTGGTGGTGCCCAAAAACGGCCCCTTCCGGGGCCGTTTTTTTGGGGTGTGCCCATGCTACTGGCGCAGGATTCGAGGCGTGATGAAGATCAGCAACTCAGTGTTCGATTCCTGCTTGTTATTGTTGCGGAAGAGGAAACCGATCACAGGGAGGTTCATAAGGAAGGGGACACCGGTGGATTGCAGGGTGGAATTGGTGACGTAGACACCACCCAGCACGGCCGTTCCGCCATCTCTCACTAGTACTTGGGTCTCGATGGACTTTCGATCAATGGTGGGGGTTCCATTCACTGTCTGGGTGAAGTCGGCCGAGGCCTTTTCTACCTTCAGATCCATGATGATCGTGCCTTCATTGGTGATCTGGGGCGTGACGTCCAACTGGAGGTTTGCGTCGATAAAGGCCACCGTGATGGCACCCCCCTGGGCACCCCCCTGCTGGGTGGGATAGGGGATCTTCTGACCGCTGAGGATGGTGGCCTTCTTATTGTTCTGGGTCACGAGTTTGGGCGACGACACGATCTTGATGGTGCCATTTTGTTCCATGGCCTGGAGAATCGCATTGATGCTGAATTTATTGCTGATGAATGACAGCCACAATTCACCGGCGGGGGCCGCGATGGAGGTGGAGCCATCCACGCCGGGAGACCAAGCCACGGCAGCCTGCTGGCCGGAGGCTGGGCTGTTGAAACCAGTGGCACCGTTCCAGAAAGGCGCTGAACTCCCAACCCACGGCGTGGTCGTGGATGTGCCGCCGCCGCTGATGGAAGCGTTGCCACTATTGCTCTCCGGCCATTTCACACCGAATTGCTGTTGCCAGTTTTTGTTGGCTTCCACAATGCGGGCTTCGATCTGGACCTGCTGAATCTGGATATCCAAGGTCTGGATCAGATCGTCGATGACCGTGATGTTGCGGGGCAGATCCGTGATGATCAGGGTATTGGTGCGATCGTCCAGGATGGCGGAGCCCCGCTTGGTGAGAATGTCCTTCAGGATCTTCTGGACTTCCGAGACCTTCGCGTAGGACAGGGGGCGGGTGATGGTCTGAAGTTGACCGCCCAGAGCCTTGGTTTCATCCAGCTTTTTCCGTTCCTCCTCTTCCTTTTGGAGCTTGTCCATCTTCGCGACACGAAGCACGCCATTCTGGATCTCTTTGCCAAGGCCTGCATTCTTCAGGACCACATCCAGGACCTGGTCCCATGGCGTGTCGGTGAACTTGAACCCGAAATTGCCCTGCACGTCGGGATCCATCACCAGGTTGAGCTTGCCCGTATCGGCGAGAATCCGGAGGAAATCCCGGATATCGGTGTTCTGGAGGTCAATGGTGATCTTGGACCCTGAATAATTCGTGAGACCTTCTCCCAGGGTCCGACCGCCGGCATGACTGGGGGTGGTCAGGTGCGGTTTCTCAACTTCGGGGGTTTGCACAGCTTCAGGTACGGCCACCGTCAAGGTCGTGGCGAGGGCGAGCGGAGGAAGAGACTGGAAAGGGCTCCCGACCGCTGGAAGGGCGGCCAGAGGTTTGATTACAACTGCCGGAGACACTGCAATAGAGATGGGTGAGTCAATAGATACCGGAGGTCTGGAAGCGATCTCCAGAACGGGAGGTGGTGGAGCAATCTGGGGTCGCATGGATTCATCAAGTCGAGCTTGGACGCGTCCTTCTCCGGGGGTCAGGATGAGCTGGACCCCCTCGGGGCTGGAGGAAACCAGCACTTGCGTCCCTGGCACGACCTCCAGGACCAGGCGGGTCACGGGCTTAGGGCTCATTGCAAACTGAGCGAGCCGGGCCTTCTGGATCAGGGGGTGTGCCAGCTGAGCGAGATCCTTTCGGGAAACCGCTGTGCCTCGATCGACACCTGGAAGGTCCACGACGACACGATGGGGATTGGTCAGAACCTGGACCCCAGGCTGCGCAACCAGCCCTGGTACGCGGAGGAAGATCTTGGCTCCGGTCCCCGTGGATTCTATTGAAGTCGAAAGCAATGTGACCCTCTGGGCCACGGCCTCCATCGTAGGCGATGCTTGGAGGGACCCCGTGTGGATCCCCGCCAGGACCACGCCCCCTGCGACCAGCAAGGAACTCAGGCGAGCATTCATCGTTTACCCTCCTCACGCTTGAACGTCTTCGTGATGGTTCGGAATGTGGAACGGTTGGTGGAATTCATTTCCCATTGATGGAAGGTCACTGCCTTGTCTGTGATGGCGGTGATTTCCGCATCCTTGAAGCGGTGCCCAACGGGTAGCCATCGGACATTGCCGCGGCTATCTGAAATTATTGCGAAATTCTTGCCATCCTTCTTGATCATGCCCTTCACGGCGATGTCATCCAGCACGTCCACGGCATCAGCCGGGCGCTCGTCCCTCGGCGCGGAAAAGGGATCCCTCTGGATCGAAGGATGGTAGGGCGTGGCCTTGATAACGGCCACATCTTCAACCGCTGGTGAAGCAGGGGCTGGTATTGGAGCTGATGCCGACTGGCCCGGACCCTGCGCGAGCAGTGCGGTTCCAGTAAGCAGGAGCATTGATAAGCGTGGTCGGATCATGGCGATTCCTCAATCCTCTTTGGCATTCGCCTTGGGGGCGGGGGCAGTTGGCTTCGGCACAGAGTCAACCGGAGGAGGCTCGGGATTGTAGATGAAGGCGCTGATGGTGCACTTGACCGAGGCGGGATAAACGCTGCGATTGTCGGCCTTTCGGGTGAACTCGATATTCGAGATATTGATGATCTTGTCATAGCCGGACACCAGCGATGCGAACTGGCCAAAGGAGTGGAATCCCACGCGAAATTCGAAATCCACTGGTTTTTCAGTGTAGTACGTGTCCTTCCGTTCAGGTTTTTTGGAGAAGGAAACCTGGTCGATGCCCGCATCATCGGCAATCTTCTTGATCCGATAAGGAATCTCACCGTAGTCCGTGTCCGAAGGCATGATCTTGATCAGTTCTTCGATTCGCTTGTCCTGCTTGGCTACTTCTTCGCGAAGCTTCTCATAGCTGGCCTTCAGGAGCTTGCCTTTGTCGACCTGGTCCTGGAGGTTCTTGACATCCACATGGATGGCCTCAAGGTCAGTCCGCTTGCCACCTAGAAGAAAGTAGACCAGTCCAGCCAAGACAATGCCCGCCAGCGCGCCCACACCGATCTGTTTCTGAAGTTGAGGATTCATGGCCTACCTCAGACGGCGTTCTGGAGTTCAAAGGAAATGGTGAATTCAAATGCGCCGGTGGAATTTCGATTCGCACCCGGGTAATTGATCTTCTTGAACCAGCGGGTCCGAGACTGAAGGTTTCCATAGAAGGCATTGATGGATTCGAAGTTCCGAGCCTCACCTTCCACCGTGATGGCCATGCCCTTTTGAGAGACCTTCTTGAACCAAACGTCATCAGGCAGGCTGTTTGCCAACTCTTCCAGGAAATGGACCGGCAGGGTCTGCTGGCGCTTGAGGGTGCTCATCACCTCTTCTTTTTTCTGGAGCGTTTCCTTTTTTTCACGAAATTTTTTCTCTAATGCGATGTAGGGCTCGTACTGCTTCCTGTCCTGCTCAAGGACCGCCTTCTTCTTCTCTGCTCTGGTGAATTCGCTGTTCAGCCAAAGGTAGTAGGCGCCACCGAAGGCGGCAAAGATGAGACCCACCACGACGCCAGCTATGGGCAAGCTGGATCGACTGCCTCCTTCGCCCGTATAAACCTGGACAGGTTCCGCCGAACCTTTGTCGCCGCCTTTTTTGGCTCCTGTCGGGGCCAGGGCGTCACCGAGTAGGTTGATCTTGATCATCGGTCCCCCACTTGGCGCATGGCCAGCCCAACAACTACGGCTGCACCGCCGCCAATTTCACGAACCGTAATGGGATCTTCGGTGCGGCCATCAACTTCAATGAGCTGAAACGGATTGAATCGGTCCACAGACACGCGTAAGCGATCGCCCAGCACTTCCAGCAGACCATGGATCATGGATCCGCCTCCACAGACCAGCACACGATCCATGCGATCAACCTTGAAGCTGCTTCTGAAAAAATCCAGGGTCCTTACGAGTTCATCTGCGAATGCAATCGATACTGCATTGATAGAAGGCTGGATCTCTTCCGGCTCTCGGCCTTCCGAGGCCTGGTTCCGCTTCAGGAGTTCAGCCGCTTCCCGGGTAACACCCCAGTCCTCCATCAGTTTTTCCGAATATCGACTGCTGCCCCAGGCCATGTCGCGCCAGAACACGGACTTGCCTCCAACCATCATGGTGAGGTTGGTGAAGGTAGCGCCCATGTTCACCAGGGCCACAACTTCATCCCGCCCGGCTCCCATGGTGTTGATCTCATAGGCATTCTGGACGGCAAACACATCCACATCCACGACCTTGGGGCTGCACCCTGCCTGGGCGACACAGCTGACGTAGGCCTCCAATTTGTCCTTGCGGCAGGCCACGAGAACCACATCCATGTTCCCTTCGCCTGCCCGCTCCTCGATGAGGTAGTAATCCAAAGCGTAGGAATCCAGACCTTGACCGGCCGGGAAGAAACTTTCAGCCTCCCAGCGCACGGACTCGGCCAATTCGGCTTGGCTCATCAGGGGAAATGTCACTTTTTTGACCATCACCTGCTGGCCGGACAAGGAAATGGCCACTTCCTTGGCCTTGATTTTCTGCTCCGCGAGAACCTGCCGAATGGCCGCCGCAACCGCGTTACTATCCATGATATCCCCGTCCACGATTGCGTCCGATGGAAGGGGAACTTGACCCAATTTCTGGAGCCGATAGCGGATGTTGGTGCCCTTTCCCATCTGCTGAAGTTCACAGACTTTCACGGAACTGGAACCAATATCCAAACCGACAAGACTTTTGGTTTTGCTTCCGAAAAGACCCACCGGATGCCTCACTAGGAAATAAGTAATGGAAAGATTACCGCTGGAATGGATTAGGTCAAGGTTAACTATGCTTGCATCAGGCTTTATCGGACTGCCAATCGACTAGGATTACCGTAATATTGTCCTCGCCCCCACGTTCTCTTGCTGCATAAATCAATGATTCAACAGCAAGTTGAAGATTTTCAGCTTGTTCCACGATCTCCCATATCTGTTTGTCACCGATCATTCCTGACAGGCCATCGGAGCAAAGCAAGAGTCGCTCCGATCTGGAAAGTTCCAGGTTCTGGACTTCCACATCCAGATCCCCGCCATTGCCCAAAGCCTGGGTGATCACGTTCCGGAAGGGATGTACTCGGGCCTCTGAAGGCGTGAGAATTCCATTCGCCACCTGCTCGGCCACCCAACTGTGGTCGCGGGTCACCTGGCGGATGCCCTCTGGTCCGAGGATGTATGCCCGGCTATCTCCAACATGCGCCAGGGTGATTTTTGGGCCGTGGAAGAGGCCGACAACCACCGTGGAACCCATGGTTTCACGCTCTGGGTTGCGCCGAATGTCTTGTGCGATGGCCTGATCAGATAACAACAGGGCCACCTTCAGTCGATTCCCATCGTAGGACAGGGAGGGATCGTACTCGACAGGCCAGGTACGGTCCTTTTCCAAGGTTTCACCCACGAACCGGGCCACGGTCTCCACCACGATCTGACTGGCGACTTCCCCGGCTGCATGTCCACCAAGGCCGTCTGCCACCATGAATAGGCCGAGGTCAGGATCCACCAAATAACTGTCCTCATTGTGTTTCCGGACACAACCCACATCGGTGATACCCGCTGCACGAATTCCCATGATCAACCCTTTCCTGTCAATCGACTCCATAAGTCCAATACTTGATCCAGGAGGCCCTTGGGAGGGCCGGAGATCTGTTGCTGTTGACGTGGTGCAGCCTGACCTTTGGTCCCTTTGACACCCTTCCCTGGAGCGGCGGCCCGCAGTTTGGGGTGATTCGGCGAGATCTCCCGGGCCGCCTGGAGGTGCCGTTGAGCCCTGGCCGCCATGCCCAGCGTTTGGAAATGACCGGCCAACCGGATATGGTTTTCCACATCGCGAGGGGCTAACCGAACGGCAGCTTCGAGGGCTTTCACTGCGGCCCGGAGGTCGCCACCTTCTTTTTCCAGGATGGTGGCCATCAATGCATGGTACTTCGATATTTTGTCATCCAATCGAATGGCGTAGTGGATGAGTGCGCGCGCCTGATCAGTTTTTCCTTCGTCGAAGGCAACTTTTGCCATGTTCGCCCAATCTTCCGGAGTCCGTTCTTGGGCGGATTCGGGTTCCTTGATCGCCGCTGCAGGCTGGGTCTTTGGCATCTGCTCCTGCATTGCGAGTCTATTGGCCGGATCCTTGAGCATGCTGAAAGCCTCGGCCAACTCGCGGAATTTCGATTCAGCCTCTTCCTTCTCAGCTCCGGTATACCGGTCTGGATGCCAGCGTTTGGCAAGCCGGTGGTAGGCGGCCTTGATGTCCTCAGACGTGGCGTCCGGAGGAATTTCTAGCACATTGAATGGGTTCATGAGGTTCCATGTATGGATCCACGACCAGAGCTGGTGAAGGGAAAGACAGGACGTGGCTTGAGCAGAGGATGGTAGCCTATTTCCGCACTGCGTGCAGTTACCATGCTTCGGAACGGGGCTGAATCTCCCCTGGCGATCCTCCCTCATTCCTGGGACTGGGGCTGGTAGGGTCCTCCGCTCGATGGCACAGTAGAAGCCTCTGGAGGCTCAGGCATGGAGGCAGTCACCGCGACGGATTGGCGCGAAGGCCTGGATGCTGGCGACCTCTCCTCTGAGGCTCTTGTCCGGGATGCCTTCCATCACATCAGGACCATGGATGACCGCCTTCACGCCATCCTGGCCATGGATGAGGAATTGAGCCTCCACCTGGCCCAGAAAGCGGACACTCGGTTGCGGGCCGGAGAGCGCACCCCTGTGCTCGGCCTGCCTTTGGTAATCAAGGACAACCTGCATTGGTCGGGTCTGCAGGTCTCCTGTGGATCCCGGATCATGGACGGGTACCGAGCCCCCTATGACGCCACCGTGGTGGGTAGACTCCTCGCTGCGGGCGCAGTCCCGGTGGCCAAGGCCAATATGGATGAATTCGCGATGGGATCCAGCGGCGAGTTCAGTGCCTTTACGCCAGCATGCAATCCCTGGGACCCGGCCCGGGTCCCAGGGGGGAGCAGCAGCGGATCGGTGGTGGCGGTGTCTGCGGGTTACGCTCCACTGGCCCTGGGTAGCGATACGGGAGGGTCCGTCCGCCTGCCGGCCAGTTTCTGCAATGTGACTGCCTTGCGACCCACTTACGGTGTACTAAGCCGGTATGGCCTCACCGCCATGGCCTCCAGCCTTGACCAGGTGGGACCCATCGCCACCTCTGCGGCTGACATCGCCCTGCTTCTCAGCGTAATGGCCGGCCGGGACCCCATGGATAGCACCTCCGTGGATCTGCCGGGTGCGGAGCGACTGAACCAGCTCCAGCCACGGAATCTCAAAGGCCTTCGCGTCGGCCTTCCAAGGGAGTACTTCACAGATGGACTGGAACCTGGCATTCGGGACCTCCTCGAGGCCGCGATCCAGGTGTTCACCAAGCAGGGCGCAGAAATCCGGGAAGTCAGCCTTCCCCATACCAGATATGCCATCGACACCTACTACCTGCTTTGCACCAGCGAGGTTTCCAGCAATCTGAGCCGCTTTGACGGGGTGCGCTACGGACATCGCACTGAGAGTGGAAGCCTGACGGAGATGATTGCCGAGACCAGGGATCTGGGATTGGGACCCGAGGTCAAGCGCCGGATCCTGCTGGGGGCTTTCTGCCTTTCCAAGGGCTACTACGACGCCTTCTACCTGAAGGCCCTGCGGGCTCGAGCCCTCATCACCCAGGATTTCGACCGGGCCTTCGAATCGGTGGATATCCTCGCGACACCCGTCAGTCCGGGTACCGCCTTCCCCTTCGGAGACAAGACGGACGATCCTCTGGCCATGTATCTGGCCGACGTTTTCACCGTGACCGCTCCTCTGGCCGGGATCCCCTGTCTCTCCATGCCGGCGGGATTCATCACCGGCCTACCTGCCGGCATCCAACTCATCGGGCCGGCCTTTTCGGATGTCATGCTGCTCGAGACAGCCCATGCCTTCCAGTCACTCACCTGCCACCACCTTGAGACCCCACCCTTTTCCGCATAGGAGCGAACCATGGCCTTTGATGTCGTCATGCCCCAGATGGGCGAGAGCATCGCTGAAGCCACCGTACTGAAGTGGCACAGGCAGGTGGGTGACATGATCGCCAAGGACGACACCCTTTATGAGATCAGCACGGACAAGGTGGACGCGGAAATCCCTGCACCGGCCGCGGGCACCCTGCTGGAGATCCTCGTAGAGGTGAATGCCACGGTCCCCGTGGGCACAGTGGTCGCCCGCATCGGTGATGCCTCCGAGAAACCCGCCGGCATCTCCAGCCCAGGAACCGCTCCCGCAGCCACGATGGCCGCCCCGGCTGCCGTCACCAGCCATACGCCGGAGGAGGACGACAACAGCCTGGAGGGTCGCCTAAGAACCAAGAGCAGTCCCCTGGTGCGCGAGATGGCCAAGCAGCATGGCGTGGACCTCGCCAGGGTCCAGGGCAGCGGTCAGGCGGGTCGCGTCACCAAGGAGGACCTGGAGGTGTACCTCACCAAGGGGCCCGCTACGACCCCATCTCCCGTCAATCCTGCGCCTATCCTTCCGGCCGTCCATGATCCCTCCGCCCCGACCATGGGGCAAACCCCCGCTCTGGCCGTTGCCCCGGCGCCCAGCATGCCCGCCTTTGCCGTGGGGGAACGGGTCAAGGTCGAGCCCATGAGCCGCATGCGGAAGATCATCGCCGACAACATGGTGGCCAGCCGCCGAACCTCGGCCCATGTCTACACGGTCTTCGAGATCGATATGACCCACGTGGCCCAGCTGCGCAACAAGCACAAGCAGGCCTTCGAGGCCCAGTTCGGATCCAAGCTCAGCTTCATGCCCTTCGTGATGATGGCCGCCTGCAAGGCCCTTCGCGCCTACCCTGTCGCCAATGCCTCGGTGGACGGCGACAACGTGGTCTACAAGCAGGACATCAACCTTGGCGTCGCCGTGAGCCTGGACTGGGGCCTCATTGTCCCCGTGGTGAAGAACGCCGACATGATGAACCTGGGTGGCCTGGCCCGCAGCCTCAACGACCTGGCCGAACGCGCACGCACCAAGCAGCTCAAGCCCGACGAGATCAGCGGTGGCACCTTCACCATCACGAATCCCGGCGTCTATGGCGACACCTTCGGCCTCCCCATCATCAACCAGCCCCAGGTGGCCATCCAGGGCGTCGGCGCCATCGTGAAACGCCCCGTGGTCATCACCGGGCCCGATGGCACCGATTTCATCGCCATCCGGCAGATGATGTTCAGCAGCCTCGGCTTCGATCACCGGATCATCGATGGGGCAATCGGCGACTTGTTCATGGCCTTCGTCAAGAAGGAGTTGGAGACTTCCACCTTCGGTCTTGAATGACCGCCGCCAGGCGGTCCCTGCGAAAATCGGCCGGATGGCAGATTTTCGTCATGCCTAGGAGGAAGTCTCCCTGACCAACTCTCGGTACAGGGCGAACTCTCCCTGGAAGTGCAGCTGGATGATGGCTGTTGGCCCATTCCGGTGCTTGGCGACAATGAGTTCCGCCGAGGGATCCGGTTCTTCGTTGGCAGAGGGCATCATCTTCCGGTGGATGAAGGCCACCATGTCCGCGTCCTGTTCGATGGCGCCGGAATCCCGGAGATCGCTGAGCTGGGGACGGCCGCCAGTCCGGTGCTCCACCTCGCGGTTCAACTGGGACAGCACCACCACGGGAATGCCGAAGTCCTTGGCCATTAGCTTCAGGCCACGGCTGATCTCGCCGATGCGGACAGCCTCATTCTGCTTCGCACCGCGGCTGCCCTCGGGACTGCTCAGCAGCTGTAGGTAGTCCACGATGACGAACTCCACCTTCCGATTACTCTGGCTGCCCTGCTTTAGGATCATGTTCTGGATCTGGGGCACGGTGATCGAGGCCCGGTCGCAGATGAAGAGTGGCATCTGGACCAGTTCATCCCGGGCCCTCAGGACGTTTTCCATCCGGCCGCTGGCCCGGCCCGACTGCAGATCCTTCATGTTCGTATTGCTCTGGGCGGCCAGCAAGCGCATGAAGACTTCCTCGTGGCTCATCTCGAGGCTGAAGAAGGCTCCGCAATGCCCGGGACGGCCCTCCCGGTCCTGGGCGGCCCGCAGGATCCAGTTCAGGGCCAGGGCCGTCTTTCCGATGCCAGGCCGGGCCGCCAGCACGATCAGGTTGCCAGGCTGGAATCCCTGGGTCAGCTCATCGAAACGGTGGAAACCCACCCGGACGCCCGGGGAGAGTCGCCCTTCCATCCGGTCCGAGAGCCGCTCCATGGTGTCATCCGCCACGGCCTGAATGGCCAGGAGCCCCTTGGCCTTGGCATCGCCCTGGGCAAGGTGGAAGAGGCTTTGAGCCGTCTGATCCACTAGAACTTCCGGGGCTTCTTCTTCTTCGGCGGCCTGGCGGACCAGCTGGGCACCCAGATGCACCAGCCTGCGCAGCTTCGCCTTGCGGCGGATCACGTCAGCCAGCACCTGGGGGCGCTCCACATCTTCGCCAGCAAGCAGTTCCACCAGGCCCGGATAGCCGCCCACCTTGTTCAGGCTATCATCCTGGTCGAGCGCATCCTTCAGCGTGAGGGAATTGACCTCGACCTGGGCTTCAATGAGGGTGCGAAGGGCCCGGAAGACCGCCCGGTGGGCCGGGTGGACGAAGTCCTCCTCAGCCAGCGCAAAAACCGCCTCGCTGGCCACAAAGCCGGCCCCTGGCGCACAACAGGTGGCCAGGAAGGACCTTTCTGCATCGATATCCTCCGGAAGCCGTTCCGGAAGCCAGTCCGCCATTACCACTCCTGCCGAAGTCGCTGTAACAAAATCATCCTGCCATCAAAACCGCGAGGACGACATAAGAGGCCGTAACGAAACAACCAGAAGGGAATTGGTTATTTCGAAACGGCCTCTAATTTAGAGTCCCGGAGGAGTGTACCCGCTGCCAGTGACACCCACAAAGATCGGGTTGGTAATGGCGATGGGATAGATGCCCTTCATGATCTTGTTCCAGGACGATCCGGCCAGGTAAGGTCCAGTCTGGGCGCGGGAAACGCCCGCCTCGACCACCAGCCACGCGTCCTTGCCAGTGCCAGTGGGCATGGGCACTGTCAGAGAGATTGTCCGCAGGCGGACATCTGAGCCAGAGATGGCGGGGAAGCTGCTCGAGGGAACCGTGGCCACCACGGCCCCGTTCACCACCACCCTCACTTCATCCACCGGCACCCAATCAGGAGCGTAGAGATTAATGCTGAGGTTGACGCTCGGATTGGCCCCCGTCACCAGCCCGCCAGGGCCGACGCCATTTACCGATACATCCAGGAGAGGCCCAGTAGAAGCCACGGCGGCGCCGTTCTTCAGGGCCGTCAGCACCGCGGCCATCACAGGTGCGGACATATCCGCATAGGAAACCGCGACACCGTTTTGCAATGCCGTCGACACCATGCTCAGGTTGGCCTTGATGAGATCGGTCGCAGCCGAACCGATATTAAGGTAAGTCCGGGCCAGACCCACGGGCGTGTCCAGGCTGAACAGGGCGGCGGACAGGCCCAGTCCCTTGGTGAAGGCGGTGGGCGTCTGCTGGTTCAGGATGGCGTACCAATCATCCCGGACTAGCGAGAACTCCGCATACCAAGGTGTCGGATCAGCAGGATTGCAGCCCTCGGCCCGAAGCAGTTCCAGGGCATCGAAATCTCCGTTCTGAGCCCCCAGGGAGGCAGGTCCAGTCTGAACCCACCAACTGTTGACCCCGGACTTATAGGGCACAGTGCGATCGAATCCTTGAAGGTGGAAGAGGCCGTTGGGCCCGCGGGGCCGATGCACGATGTTGTAGGAACCCTGGGCCTGCGTGATGAAATCGGCCAGGATCCACCCCGTGGAGGGACTGGCCCCCCCATTTCGATCGGCGGTGGGCGCGGGGGTGAAGAGCGCGGTCGCGAACCCGTAACCTGCGAGCGTCGAGCTTCGGGCTCCGACCACGAAAGGATCGTTCCCCAGGGGCGCCCGCTGGGCATCGGAAACACTGGGCGTGTCGATCTCGGCCCTGAACTCCGCCTGCAGGGCAACGGGATCGGTGAGTAGGTCCTGTTCCGTGCGGGCCACCACCTGAACGCCTTCAGCAACCGCGGAACTGAGCATCTCTCCGGGGTTGAACCCGCCGGTGGTCGCCTGGGTGGGCGCAGGAAGATCGAAGGAGGTCCAGCCCGTGGGCAAAGTCGGCGGGAAGACCACAAAGGAGTGGTTGACGTCCGTTTGTCCGTTAAAGGCGGTCACGGGCAGAGAATTCAGATTCGACATGGGCCCGCGGGTGGCATGGACCAGGTAACTTCCGGGGGTGAAGTACATCCCGGCGGTCGAGGCCACCCCGAAGGCGGTGCCGAAGATCTGATTGCCGGCGGTGTAATGGTAAGCCCCGTTGTTGAGCCCCACCCCTGCCTTGGCCTGGGTGACAGGGCTGAACGTGCACTGCAGCATCCTCAGGCGCTGCACATTCGGATCAGGCCCGTTGACGCCCAGAAAGGTCAGGCGCATGGGGTTCATGCCCCCGAATTCCAGTGTCCCCGCCTGGCGGGCCGAGAATCCATGGACGGTCTGCAGATTGTCGATCACGTTGCCGGCGGCATCCGTGACGTCGCCTCGTTCAGGGCTCAAGGGTTCGGCCAACTTCCAGATCTGGGTCACGGAAGGAATGATGGGGGTGGGTAGATTGGGTGCCTGTGAACTGTAAATTGGGTTGGCATTGACGTAGACATTGGTCCCCAGATAGAGCGGATCACTCTGCTGGTTCGCATTCCGGGCGCTGAGCCGGTACCGGTAGGCGAAGCCCGGATTGTTGGGATCAGGGACCACTGGCAGGTAAAAGCCCATGAGGCTGTTGGCCGAAACGACTTCCGTGGGCTCCTGCCACTCGACCCGCTCCAGCAGCCAGTTCTGGGGCTGGCTGGCAGGGTTGCTAGGGTCCGTGGGATCGAAGGGGGCCGGGTTGGCCGGGTTGGGGTCGACGTACTGGTACCGCTCGAACCGGAACTCGGTCTGGAGCGGCCCGCCGCGAACGGCGGTGCCGAAGGAGTTGTAGGACAGGAAGCCCACGGCCCCACTGTTGAGGGTGGCCCGGTCCTGGGCCATGGAACTGAAGACGATGGTCGTCTCGGCCGGAAGCGCACTTGAAATACTGGGTCCGCCCACGATGTAAAGACGGCGGCGGTAGGTGATCGATTGTCCAGGGGCAAGGCTCGGTTGTCCGGGTGCGGTACCAGGCGGTAAGAGGCTACCCACCACCAGCCGGCCTGGAACGATGGGGCGGATTTCCGTCAGGGCGTGCTGGGGGTCCGAAGCCACCAGCAACATCCCCTCATCCAAGGGGAGGATGCCGAGGGAAGCATGGTAATCGAAGGTGTTGCCCGCGGATTCAGCTCCCATGAGTCCCACCATGGGGGCCTGCACGCTGGTCTGCAGGGGCTGGGTGAAATCGGTCCCTGGAATTTCCACTCCCCAGGCCGTGAGAAGTGCATTTCCACTAAAGTCAGACACCGCAGGCACCACGAATCGGTATCCTCCACCGTGCTGGGAGAGGTAGTCGCCGAGGCTCTGCACGGGAAGGGCGGATCCGCTGCCGTTGGTGAGGGTTGTCACCAGGGTGAAGAAGATCTGGGCTTGGCCGAGGGTGATCTGGTGGAACACCGTCACCCCGGGCACCCGGCCCTGCACGTCCGTGGGCACACCCAGCTTTCCCTTCGGATCCAGCAGGTAGCCCTGCATGAGGAGCTGGGCAGAATTGTTTCCGTTGCTTGGAAGGTACTGATCAAAAACCAGGGGCAGGTCGGGATCCTGGTTCGCCACGGGACCCAGGCGCTCCAGCATATCGGATGGCATCGACACGCGGTGGAAACTCTGGTCCAGAGCAATGCTGCCTGCATCGAGCACCGCCCCGCCAGAAGGAGCCCCGAACTGCCCGGGCCGCTCGCCGAAGGCGGCCCCATCAATGGCTATCTCCACCGAATCGTTGCCGAGGAAGAAGTCGCCGGGACCTGCTGTGGCCTTCAGGCCGTAAACACGGTCGCCTCCAGAAGATGGGATCTCCTCCACTGTCGTATCGGGCCTTGAGAGCCCCGTGGCACGGAAACAGCCCATGCCACCGCCCCCGAAGGCCAGGATGAGGGGAACCAGGACCCGCAGGTGCCTATGAAAGACACTCCGGGAGGAGGTTGGGACGGAAGCAAGGCTCATGTTCATCAATAGGTCTCGGGGTGCGGAGGTCCATGGGTCGGGGCGGACGAAAGGTCTATGCTAACTCACGATGCCCATCTCCGCCTTCCTTCATCGCTGCTGGCAACGCCGGTGGTTCCTTGTCTTGATCCTGGCATTGGCCCTCCTGGGAGATTTGCTTTGGACTCTGGGAAGGTTCCCTGCCCTGCATCGTCTTCAGATCTACTCCGCCGACCGCATGCCTTCCGTGGGGGGGGCTGTTCTGGTCCTCGGTGCGGGTGTCTATGGTGACGGGGAGCCCACGTCGATCCTCGAAGGCAGGCTCCGGACGGCTCTGGAGCTGTACCAGAGTGGCAAGGTGCGGTGGTTCCTGGTCTCGGGGGACAACCGCCATTCCACCTACAACGAGCCCCAGGCCATGCGCCGTTGGCTCATCAAACAAGGGGTGCCTCTGACCAACATCGTGAGCGATTATGCTGGACTCCGCACCTGGGACAGCCTCAAGCGCGCCCAGGCCGTCTTCGGTCTCCGTCAGGTGGTGGTCGTGACCTCGGATTTCCATCTGCCCAGGGCACTGTACTTGGCGGACCACATGGGCCTCAGGGCCTGGGGCGTACCTGCGAAGACTGATGACCGCCCCTGGGCCTCTCGAGTCCGCTTCTGGAGTCGGGAGTACATCGCCCGCCATCTGGCCTTATGGGACGCTTGGTTCCCACCAGATACTCGTCTTGGGCCCAGGGAACCCACGCCCGATGACTGGAGTCCTGCCCCGTGAAACACCCCCAGGACATCGTCATCCTCGCCGCTCGCAGGCTTCCGCAGGGCGCCTACGGCGGCAGCCTTGCAAACCTGGGCGCGGTCAGTCTCGGATTGACCGTGGTGGAGGAGCTTACCAAGGATCCGGCTCTGCCTCACCCGGGAAGCCTGATCTGGGGCATGGCCCGCAACCACACCCAGGGCATGAATCCAGCCCGCACCCTGGCCCTGAAGGCGAGCCTGCCCCACGATACCCCGGCATTCACGATCAATATGGCCTGCGGATCCAGTCTCCAGGCGCTTATTCTCGCCACCCAGCGGCTCGCAGGGGACCCGGCACCGATCCTCGTCGGCGGCAGCGAAGCCATGTCCGACACGCCCCATCTGATGCCTGGACTGCGCTGGGGGTTCCGCATGGGGCACCAACAGGTTCCAGACGTCATGCACCAGGACGGTCTTCGCTGCCCTGTGACGGGCCTGTTGATGGGAGAAACCATCGAGCGGCTGGTGGTCAAGCGGGGCGTCACCCGGCTGGAGGCCGACGACTGGGCCGCCGAGAGCCACCACCGGGCTGCCCGGGCGGACTTTGGCGCGGAATGCCTGGTTCACCCAAGGCTGGACCGCGATGAGACCATCCGGCCGGAGGTTTCGGTGGGGATTCTATCCCGACTCGCTCCGGTTTTCGATCCAATGGGCCAGGTGACAGCAGGCAATGCCTCAGCCATGTCTGATGGGGCGGCGGCCTTGATGCTCTCCCGACGGGATCAGACTGGAGGAGTCAGCCCCCTCGGCAGGATCCTGGGCTGGAGCGAGGCTGGCGTGGATCCTCTGGACATGGGCGAAGCGCCCGTTCCCGCCGTGCGGCGCCTCCTGGCCACCCATGGGATGACCGTGGCCGATATCGATCTCTGGGAATTGAATGAGGCCTTCTCGGCGCAACTGCTCGTCTGCCAGCGGCAACTTTCAATCCCGCCAGAACGGCTGAACGTTGCCGGAGGGGGCGTGGCTCTGGGCCATCCCATTGGCGCCAGTGGTGCTCGCATCGTTTGTACCCTGGTCCATCAGCTGCGACAGCGAGGAGGCGGGTTGGGAGTGGCGACCCTCGGCATCGGCGGGGGACTGGGTCTGGCGGTTCTGATCGAGGTGGAAGCCTAACCACACCACCCGGCGGAATCGCCCGCCCACTAAACCAGCGCCTCCACATCTGCGAAGATGAAGGGACCCGGATAGGCCGGTTGAGGATTCCATGACCGAAGCTCCACTGATCCGACTCACCGACATCACCAAGTTCTATCAGATGGGCGACATGGAAGTCCGGGCGCTGGACGGGATATCGATGGAGATTCGCCGCGGGGAGTACGTGGCCATCATGGGTCCCTCCGGTTCCGGAAAGTCCACGATGATGAACGTCATCGGCTGCCTGGATACGCCCACCAGCGGCACCTACGAGCTGAATGGCAAGCTGGCCTCGGCCATGACCGACGATGACCTGGCCAAGATCCGCAACGAGGAGATCGGCTTCGTCTTCCAGACCTTCAACCTGCTGGCCCGCACCACCTCCCTCCAGAACGTAGAGCTGCCGCTGATCTATGCGGGCAGGAAACCTGCGGAAAGGCATCAGATGGCTCAGAAAGCCCTGGAGAACGTCGGACTCGGCACCCGCAGCGACCACATGCCCAACCAGCTCTCGGGCGGCCAACGGCAACGCGTCGCCATCGCCCGGGCCCTGGTGAACGACCCCTCCATCCTGCTGGCAGATGAGCCCACTGGAGCGCTGGATACCAAGACCAGCATCGAGATCATGGCCCTTTTCGAGGAGTTGTACCAGAAGGGCAATACCATCATCCTGGTCACTCACGAGGAGGACATCGCCCGTCATGCCCATCGCATCGTGAAGCTCCTGGACGGCAAGATCATCCACGACCAACCAAACATCCCCATCACGTCAGAACAGCATCTGGCCAACCTGAGTCTCTGAGCGGGAATTTCAACCTAGGATCTGACCTCCGGTAGAATCCTTGGATGCAGAAACTCGTCCAGGGCATCCATCAATTCCAGACCCAGATCTTCAGCTCTCACAAGGAGCTGTTCGAGCGCCTGGACCAGCGGGACCAGACGCCAGAAACCCTCTTCATCACCTGCTCCGATTCCCGCATCAGCCCGAACCTGATCACCCAGACCCAGCCGGGTGAACTCTTCATTTTGCGCAACGTCGGAAACCTCGTGCCGCCCTTTGAGAGCATGGGGGGGATGGCCGCCGGCATCGAGTTCGCGGTGGCCAGCCTGAAGGTGAAGGACATCATCATCTGCGGCCATTCCAACTGCGGTGCCATGAAGGCCCTTCTTGAACCCGATGATCTGGAGGGACTGCCGGCCACCAAGGCCTGGCTGGCCCACGCTCGCGCCACCGAACGCATCATGTGGGAGAGTTACGGCCATCTCGAGGGCCAGGCCTTGCTTCATGCCACGGTCGAGGAGAATGTCCTGGTCCAGCTGGAGAATCTGCGACGGCACCCCGCCGTGGCCAAGGCCGTGGCGAGCGGCATGCTCCACCTGCATGCCTGGGTGTACAAGATCGAGACCGGCGAGGTCTTCGCGTTCGACCCGGTCCGGGACCAGTACAGTTCCGTCACGGGCACCGATGGACTGGTGCCCCTCGATGCGGAACACCGGGCGACTGACCTTTCGATTTGACTAGATGGAAAGCCGGTCCAACCGATCCGGCCGATCCCGCCAGCCTTCATCCACCTTCACGAAGAGTTCCAGGCGCACCGGCCGCTGGAGCAGCTTCTTCAACTCCCGCTGGGCGCTCTGGCGGATGTCCTTGATCATTTCTCCGCCGCTGCCGAGCAGGATCTTGCGATGGCCATCGCGGTCGACCAGGATCTGGGCGGCGATGAAGACGCCTTCGGGCCCCAGGTCCTCGGGATAGTCCTCTTGTCCTGGTTCCAGCCACTGTTCGATGAACACCGCCACCCCGTGGGGAACTTCCTCACGGGTCTTGCGGAGTACCTTCTCGCGGATGAATTCGGAAGCCAGAGTCCGTTCAGTCTGGTCCGTGAAGACTTCCTCCTCATGGAGCCAGCCGGGAAGCGTGGCGTCCCGTTCGAGGATCGTCCAGAGGGGGTCCAGGTTCAGTCCCATCTTGGCACCGATGGGGATGATCTCCTTGAAGGGAAGCAGCTCCTTGTAGGTCGCGATCTTCGTCAGCAACCGTCCTTTGGACAGCAGGTCGATCTTGTTGAGCAACAGATAAGTGGGCCGTCCCAGCTTGCGCAGGCGCTTGGCCAGCGCATGCTCCCCGGTACCCAGGTAGTCGTCGGCATCGACCACCCACAGCAGCAGATCCGCTTCCTCGAGCGCCTGCTCCACATGAGCCATCATGCGTTCGTTGAGGGCGTGCTTGGGCAAATGGATGCCCGGCGTATCGAGGAAGGCCAACTGAACCTCCCCGCGATCCACGACACCCAAAACCCGGGTCCGTGTGGTCTGGGGGATCTGGCTTGTAGCTGCCAGCTTCTGCCCGAGCAGGGCGTTCAACAGGGTGGATTTGCCGGCGTTGGGAAGGCCGATGATGGCGAGGGTCGCGTGGCGACGTTCAACCACGATGCACGCCCCGCTTGGCCTCTCGGATGAACTTCAGCAGATAGGCGACCTCGGGGATCTGGCCCAATTCCTGCTCGGTCCGCGCCATGGCCTCGTCCCGGAGCAGTCCTGAATGGAAGAGTAAACGGAATGCTTTTCGCAGGCCCTCTACCACTTCCACGGGAAAGCCTTTGCGCTGAAGGCCGATGGTGTTCACTCCATAGCTCTTGGTGTCCCTTGCGCCGGCCGTCTTCATGTAGGGCAGCACGTCCTGGGTGGCCACGGTGAAGCCACCCATGAAGGCGTGATCGCCCACGCGGCAGAACTGGTGCACGGCAGAGAAGGCGCCGATGTTGCAACCGTCACCTACCTCGACGTGACCCGCCAGGGTCGCACAGTTGGCGAAGATGTTCTTGCTGCCCACATGGCAGTCGTGGGCCACGTGGGAACCCGTCATCAGGAAGTTGTCATCGTTCATGGTGGTCAGGCCACCACCGCCCTCGGTGCCCCGATGGAGGGTGCAACCCTCGCGGATCACATTGCGATGGCCCAACTTCAGGCGTGTGGGTGCGCCCTTGGACTTCAGGTCCTGGGGCCCCATACCCAGGGTGGCGTGGGGATAGATGTCATTGTCCTCACCCAGCTCGGTGTGGGGGCCGATCACCACATGGCTGCGCAGCTGGGTGCGCGCCCCGATCACGGCATTGCCCTCGATGAAGCAGAAGGGGCCCACGACCACGCCCTCATCCAGCCGGGCCTCCGGACTCACGACGCTGCTCGGATGGATCTGAATGCTCATTTTCCCTCTCCCTCCGCCAGGTCCATCAGCATGGACATGAATTCCGCCTCGGCGACCTTCTGGCCGTCCACGAACGCCTCGCCCCGCATCTTGCAGATACGGCCCTTGAACTGGATCACCTTCACTTCCATGACCAGCTGGTCGCCCGGAAGCACCGGCTTCCGGAACTTCACCGCGTCGATGCCCATGAAGTAGATCACTTTCCGGGCGCGATCCTCGTATTCCCGCATCAGCAGGCAGCCACCGGTCTGGGCCATGGCCTCCACGATGTAAACGCCGGGGAACACCGGTCGGCTGGGGAAGTGCCCCTGGAAGACCGCCTCGTTGAAGCTGACGTTCTTCAAGCCACGGATCCATTCCTTGGGCTCAAAATCCAGAATCCGGTCCACTAGGAGGAGCGGATACCGGTGGGGCAGCAGGTCCATGATTCCCTGCAGATCGATCGTGCGTGGTTCGCGTTCGGACATGGGCACTCCAATCCTCTAGCCTACCCCGTCCGGACCCGGTGCTCCAACCCTCAGGTCCGGGGCACCGTGCGCTCGAACACCTTGGCCTCAATGAACAGATCCAGCAAGGGGTGATCCAGGGCCCCGTCCCGGGCTTCTTCCTGCAGGATCGCCAGGCTGCGTTCCAGGGGTACTGCGCCCTTGTAGGGTCGGTCCTGGGCAGTGAGGGCGTCAAACACGTCCGCGATGGCCATGGCCCGGCTCTGGACGGGAATCTCAGGTGCCCCCAGGTGGCGAGGATACCCGCGACCACTGAGGCGCTCGTGGTGGGCGTAAGCGATCTCGGGGATGCCCGAAAGGTCCCGGGTCCAGGGAATGCGCTCCAGGAACCGGAAGGTGTGGGTGACGTGGCTTTCGATTTCGAGCCGCTCCGCCTCCGAAAGGCTACCCTTGCGGATCCGCAGGCTGGCCAGGGACTCCGGTTCGACCAGCTCCCGACGCTCACCGGTCCAGTGGGTGAAGGTGAGATCCTCCAGCATGCCCAGGCCGTCGGCCACCTCCTGGGCCAGCACCGTAGGTTCATTGCTCTGGCGGACAAGGTGCATGAGCTGCTCGGTGACGGCCTGCCGATCCCGGACCACCTGTTCCCAGCGCGCTCCCTCGAAGCGCTCCCCGCTTTGCCAGGCCCGGGAAAGCAGGTCCAGGGCCTCTTCCAGCTCCCGCTGTCGGAGCCGCTGTAGGATGATCTCCAGCTGGCTGGGATCCAATTTCTTGGCCTTCACCAGCACCTGCTCCCGGACGCCCACCTTGCCGAAATCGTGGAGCAGGCTCGCGTAGCGGACCTCACGCAGCTGCCGCTCCGTAAAGACAAGGTCGCCATAGGTGCCGTTGGGCGTGGCATTGACGGCCTCGGCCAGTCCCACGGTCAGGTCGGCCACCCGGCCTGAATGCCCGCTAGTTACAGGGTCCCGCGCCTCGATGGCCGTCACCGAGGCCGCCACGAAGCCCTCGAATAAGTGTTCAATCTCCTCGCGCAGTTGCGCATTCTTCACGGCCACGGCCGCCTGGCCGGCGAGGCTCTGAGCCAGGTTCTGATCTTCGGCTGTGAAGACGCCTCCGCCTCCGGAATCCTCCTCCAGCCTATTGAGCAACTGAAGGATGCCCAGAACCTGACCTTCCGTATCCTGCATGGGCACCACCAGCACTGAGGTGGTGCGGTAGCCAGCCTGCCGGTCGAAGCTGTCGTTGAACCGGTAGGGTGCCTCCTCGGGAATCTGATAGACGTCCTGGATGTTGAGGCTTTCCCGGCTGAGGGCTACAAACCCGGCCAGCGTCCGGTCGGAAACGGGCATGAGGATGCGGTGGAAAGGAAGCCGTACCTTTGCATTCTGGGTGTGGGCGAACAGCAGCTCCCGGCGATCCCCCTCACCGGTCAGCAGGTAGATGGATCCGGCCTCCGCTTTCAGAAGTTCCCGGGCCTTGGTGAGGATCAGGTCAAGCAGACGATCCAGGTTCTGTTCGGAAGCCAGGGCCCGGCCCACTTCGTGAAGCCGCTCCATGGACCGTCGGTCCTTCGCGCGTTCCCAGCCTGCCTTCGTGAGGGCCAGGGCTGCTTCGGCCCCTGGCCAAATCGCACAGCCCGCGAAGAGGCCCTCCCCGGATACCCCGAGGACCACATCCGCCGGACCTCCATCCACAAACACCAAGGCGCGGCGCATCTCCCCGGCAACCTGATCCCGGAGGGTGTTACGGTGCTCTGGTGGGAGGGCCACGGTGAATCGCAAGGCGGAATCAAGCTCCAAAAAGGCCAAGCTGCCGCCAGCATATCGGAATTCTCCCTCAAGGATCGAAAGCTGGAGCGGTTCCATCGAGCGGTTGGCATGGGGTGGCAAAGGTGTGGGCCGATCCGAGGACGGTCGCCTTCTGCTGCTGGAGGCTCCTCTGGCCCTTTTCCCGGGCGAGGTCGTGGAGGCCAAGGTCATCTGGAAGGCCCGCCACGGCGAAGGGCGCGTCACCCGCTGGATCACCCGCGATCCCCAACGGACCCAGGCCGCCTGCCCCGTCGCAGCGACCTGTGGCGGCTGCGAGCTATGGGAGGCGGGCTCCCATGCGACTGAGCTCAAACGCCAGATGGCGGCCGATCTCCTGCGCCGCCAGCTGGGTGCAGATACCCCCTGGACCTGGCTTCCCGCCCCCGGTTCAGCCCGCCGGCACCGGATCCAGCTGCATTGGGATGGGGCGGCTTTGGGCTACTTCCAGCGGCACAGCCATGTCCTGGTCCCGGTCTCGACCTGCCCGGCAGCGGCCGACCCCCTCTCCGAGGCGATTCCTCGGCTTCAGGAGGCCCTCGCGGGCCGTGCCCTGCCCACGCGCGCCGGTCGATGGGAACTGTCCACCGGAACCCCGGCCCAGACGGTGTGGGCCACCGATGAACGCGGGCGCACCTGGCAGCTCGAGCCCGACGGTTGGCACCCCAGCACCCAGCCCATCCGTCACCTCCTGGGGACGACCACGCTCCTCCACGAGCCGGGCGCCTTCTTCCAGGTCAGCCCACCCTGGGCGGCAGAAGCCTTCGGCGGGTTGCTCCGGTCCTGGGATCTGAAGGGCGAAACCCTGTACGACCTTTATGGCGGCGTGGGTCTCTTCTCCATGCTCCTGGGCGATCGCTTCAAGCACCGGGTCCTGGTGGAATCCGGCGAGGCCGCCGTGGCCTGGGCCCGGCGCAATCTAGAGTCCGCCGGGCTGCCCTCGGAATGCCTGGTGGCGGACGTGGCCGCCTGGGTGCCTGAAGGCCTCGGTGTCCCGGGGGATGTGATTCTACTGGATCCACCCCGGGCGGGGCTTGAATCAGCACTTTGCGACCGCCTAGCGACCGCAGGCGCCACCTCCCTCGTGCTGGTGGGCTGCGATGGCGCGGCCTTCTGCCGGGACGTGAAGCGCCTCGGCGCCGTATGGAACCTGAACCAGCTCGCCGTGCTGGATCTCTTTCCCCTCACCAGCCATGTGGAATGCGTGGCCCTGATGACGAGGCGCCCGTGACCGCCCTCGGTCATCATGTCCTGGTGGAATTCACCGGCTGCGACGCCGCGTGCCTGGCCGATCTCAGCCGGGTCACCTCGGCCATGCTCCAGGCTGCGGAAGCTTCCGGCGCCACCATTGTCACTCACAGCTTCCACCACTTCAGTCCTCATGGCGTGAGCGGCGCAGTGATCATCGCCGAAAGCCATCTGGCCATCCATACCTGGCCCGAGCACGGCTTCGCTGCCGTGGATTTCTTCAGTTGCGGACACGTGAACATGGGCCGCGGCTTGGCCATGCTGAAGGTGGCCTTCGGCGCCACGGGAGAGACCCGGCTGGAACTGGAGCGCGGCCCCCTGCGGGCGATCAGCTCCTGATCGCGCCCTCCAGCCGAAGCAGCCGCTCCTTCCTGGCCAGACCCCCCGCATAACCCGTGAGGGCGCCGTTGGCACCGATCACTCGATGGCAGGGCACGAGAATGGATACGGGATTGGCGCCGTTGGCACGGCCCACGGCTCGGCTGAGATTCGGATCGCCGAGTTCTGAGGCCAGCTGCCCGTAGCTTCGGGTTTCGCCGAAGGGGATGCGCTGGAGGGCCGTCCAGACCCGTTGTTCAAAGGAACTGCCATGAAGGCGGAAGGGGATTTGGAACACCTTGAGACTCCCGGCAGCGTAGGCATTCAACTGATCCCGAAGGCTCGTCACGGCCGCTGGATCCGGACTCATGGCAGGTTCGAGTCGAGCCAATTTGGACATCAGGGCTACCCGGAATTCATGCCCAGAAAAACCCAAATAGATCACGGCACCCTCGACGTTGAAGGCCACCTGGACAAGGCCGAGGAGGGAGTCGATGCGATGGATGCCATTCACGCCGGGGTTCCTTTCAGGCTGGCCCAGAGGTGGAAGGTGGCGAGACTGCGGTGGGGCGCGAATGGCGCCATGAGGCGCTGTGTCTCGGGGCCATCCGGGCGGTTGTCGAGTCTGAACCACCGCTGAAGGGCCAGCGTGAGCCCCGCGTCCCCCACGGGAACTCCATCGCGAAAGCCAAGCCCCCGCATGAGCACATACTGGGCGGTCCAGGGGCCGCAGCCCCGCAGTGCTAGCAGGTTCCGGGCCGCGGCCGTGGCGGTGGTCAGATCGTCCAGCCTCAACCGCCCAGCGGCCACCTCCGCGGCGGCATGAAGCAGGTATTCGGCCTTGCGCCGGGAGAACCGCAGGGCCTGCAGATCCGCGACTTCCAGGGCGCCGATCCGGGCCGCATCAGGATGGGCGATGAGGCCTTCTGCCGCAGGCACACCGACCAGGCGGATGAGATCCCGGCGCAGGGCATAGGCGAAGGCCAGGTTCACCTGCTGGCCCAGGATGGCCCACACCAGGGCCTCGAACGGATCCAGCGTAAGCAGCACCCTGAGGCCTTCCCGCCCCCGGGCCAGGTCCGGATGCGCCGACTCGAAGCTGGAAGGATCGCCATGCCAACCCAGCAGACGGAGGGCCGCGCCATGGGCCCGGGCCATGGCCCTGCCCCCTTCGGCTCCGGCCAGGGACACGGCAATCGCCCGCTCCCCGAAGGACAGGGAAAGCACAGATGCCCGCCCTTCGCAGAGGAAAGCCTTCTGCAGGCGGGCGCCATCCACCCGTTCGGAGACGCTCTGGCCATCCCGGCCCTGAAAGGCCAGCACATCCTGCACGCGAAGGCCGACGGGCACGGGCAGGACGAAATGGTCCGAACCGAGCATGGTCCCATAGGCGCCAGGACTGAGGCCCGTCTGGCTCCGGAACGCCTCGTGGAAGCCCGAGACGCTTTCATAGCCAGCCTTGGAAGCGAGGCAAGCCAGATCCGCCTGCCCCTTCATTAGTCGATCGCAGGCTGACTGGATGCGGATCCGCTGAAGGAAGGCGGCTGGCGACTGATGGGCGTGGTCGCGGAAAAGGTCCTTCAGTCTTGTCAGCCCGGTTTGGGCCGCCTCAGCCAGGGCCTCCCCATCAGGAAAGGACGCGGGATTCGCGATGGCCTGGCCCATGGCCGATTCCAGTCGGGCGAGATCTGCCTCATCGCCCCGGTCGAACCCACCTTTCGTCAGGATCCGTTCGTGGGGGTGTTCCTTCGATCCGCGCATAGACTCATCCTAGCGGCCCAGGCCACCCTGTCCCTCGACCCTCGAGAGTGGACTTTCCTCAGTCCCAGGTCAGCGGCAGTCTTGGCTGCAAAGGGGCCTTCGGTAACACACCTTCCAGGCGGAGAAGGAACTCCTTCATGTCCAGCCCACCCCCATAGCCGACCAGAGATCCATCCGATCCCATCACGCGGTGGCAGGGGATGAGAATGGCGATGGGGTTGGCGCCGTTGGCACGGGCCGCTGCGCGGATGCACTTCTCGTCTCCTAGACGGCGCGCCAATTCCAAATAGGAGATAGCTTGTCCATAGGGGATCTTCTGGAGTTCCTTCCAGACCCGGCTCTGGAAGTCAGTGCCTTCGACATGCATGGGGATATTGAAATCCCGAAGGTTGCCTGAAAAGTAGGCCTCCAGTTGGCGCTTCAGATAGGGGAGGCTCTTCGGGGTCCGAGTGTCGGGAGGGAGCAGAGAAGCCCCATGAAGCCGAATGAGTTGAACCAGCTTCCCCTCGGCATTGAAGGCTGCACCCAGATCCCCGAAGGGCGCGGCTATCGGATGGAAGGCACCAGGCATGGGACCAAGCATGTCAGAATCGCGGCTTTTTGGGGGTTATCAGCCTGTCAAAGGATCCGATAGGGAGGCCTAGGGTTTGCGCCAGCCCCGACCTGATTCAAGATCCCGCAACGCCTTCGGTAAGGGCCCTTCCCCCGGCAGGAGCACCCGATGGGCCGGGATGAGCAGGGCGATGGGATTGGCCACACAGCCCATCACCACCACATCCTCTTCAAGCCCAAGCCCAGCGGCCAGGTCAGAAGGCCGACGGACGTGGCCATAGGGGATGCCGCACACCACGTCCCAGATCCGGAGGTCGATATATTTACCCTGGGGATCCAGGGGCACCGTGAAGGTGCGGAGGGTGCCGGCCAGGTAGGCGTCGATTTGACGATCCAGGAACCGCTTGGCTTCGCGCTGTTCCTTCGGCGGTAGGGGACTGGTCTGCCGAGGATCGAACCCTTCGAGCACCAGTTCCAACAGCCGCCCCCGCCCGTCGAAGGCGGCCCGCATTGGACCCATGGGAGTGTTCAGCTCGTAGTGCCAGAGGATCATCAGGTCATCATCACAGGGTCGCTAGACTGTTGCCATGGTAGCCGTCCCATTTCGCCTGTCCATCATCGATTATCTCAACGCCGCGCCCCTGAATCATGGATTCAAGCATGGGCTCGGCTGGGAATACTTCCACCTAAAGTTCCACTATCCTTCCGCCTGCGCTGACCATCTGAGGGACGGCGCGGTGGATGCGGGCATCGTCAGTTCCATCGAGTATCTGCGGATCCCCGACCTGCGCATCGTCCCCGGGCTGTGCATCGCCTCGCCGAAGCGGGTGCGCAGTGTCGTGGTCCTTTCCAAGGTGCCGCCGGAACAGATCCGGAGCCTGGCGCTCGATACGTCCAGCCGCACCAGCGTGGTTCTGGCTCAGCTGCTGCTTCGGGAACGGTACGGTGTGAGCCCTGCGGTCGTCGACATGGGACCCGACCTTCCCGCCATGTTGGAGGCGAACGACGCGGCCCTAATGATCGGCGATGCCGCCATGCGGGCCCCCCGCCAGGGACTCTTCGTTCTCGATTTGGCCGAGGAATGGCACAGCTGGACCGGCCTGCCCTTCGTCTTTGCCCTCTGGCTGGTGCGCAAGGATGCCCCCGAATTGCCCGTGCCCGGCGGAGTCGCCCCCTTCTTCCACAAGAGCCTGGAAATCGGTCTGTCTCAGCTCCCTGAAATCGTGGAGGAAGCCCGCCGCACCATTGGGTGGACCAAGATCGAACTCCAGGAGTACCTCACCGAGAACATCAGCTACACCCTGGGCGAGGCCGAGCGTGAAAGCCTGGCCCTTTTCTTCGAGAAAGCCGTGCGTCATGGCTTTGCCCCGAAAGAGAAGCCTTTGCGATTCCTCTGACTATCGCCCTTCCCGATCTGCTGACACCCTGGACACCTCTGTGGACGCCACCATGACCGAACTCTCCACCCTCTTTCGCCAGCACATCGCCGACCGTCAGCGCACCACGGCAGAGGCCATGGCCCAGACGGGCTGCGAGGCACTGGTTATCTCCAGCGGAAAGGTCTACACCCACTTTGCCGATGACCAGGACGCACCCTTCCATCCCACGCCCCACTTCGCCCACTGGTGCCCCATGGCGGGGCCCCATCACCTGCTCGTGGTTCGGCCCGGCCGTCGTCCCCGGTTGATCCGCTACGCCCCAGAGGATTTCTGGTACGAACAGTCGCCCCTTGGGAACCCTTTCTGGGCCTCGGAATTCGAGATCGAGGAAGTCGGAAGGGTGGAGGACGCCTGGAAGCAGCTGGGCACCCTGAGCCGGGCCGCCTACATCGGCAACGAGATCGACCGGGCCGAGGCGGCGGGGCTCGAGCCGAACCCTGCCCTGCTCACGGCCCACCTGGATTGGCATCGCACCACGAAGTCCGCCTACGAAGTGCAGTGCATCGAAGAAGCCACCGTCATCGCCGCCCGGGCGCACCAGGCCGCCAGGGCCGCCTTCATGGCCGGAGCCAGCGAGCTGGAAATCCACTACGCCTTCATCCAGGCCGCCGGCATCGTGGATCACGAAATGCCCTACGGGAGCATCGTGGCCCTGGACGAGAAGGGCGCCACCCTCCACTACGAGGGCAAGCGCAAGGTAAGGAACGGCTCCGTCCTCCTCATCGATGCCGGCGCCCAGGTGCGGGGCTATGCCGCCGACATCACCCGCACCATGGCGGCGCCCCTCTGTGACGGCCGCTTCGCTGCCCTCATCGCGGGCATGGAGAGGATCGAACTGCAGCTCTGCGACCTCGTGAAGCCGCAAATGGCCTACGGCGATCTTCACCACCAGGGGCACCTGCGCATTGCGGAACTTCTGATGGAGAGCGACATCCTCAAGGCATCCCCCGAAGAGGCGGTTGAAAAGGGCTTGAGCCGCCCTTTCTTCCCCCACGGACTGGGCCATCATCTTGGCATCCAAGTCCACGATGTGGCGGGGCAACAGGGCTCACCCGATGGCACTCCCAATCCACCTCCTCCCCAGCACCCCACCCTGCGCACCACCCGCATCATTGATGCCGATCAGGTTTTCACCGTGGAACCGGGCCTCTACTTCATTCCCATGCTGCTGCGTCCTTTCCGCGAGAACGGGCAGAGGGTTAAGTTCAACTGGAAACTCATTGACGAACTGATTCCCTGTGGCGGAATTCGCATTGAGGACAACCTGCTGGTCACCGCCACTGGGCATCGCAACCTTACTCGGCCCCATCTCCCCATCTAGAACCCAGCGGATCCGGGCCGCCCCTGAGGAAGGACCTTCCACTAAGGTTTCGGCGCAGCCTCGTCTTGCGATATACATGGAACCTTCTTCCGGAGCCCTTTGTGTCCATCCGCACCTCCCTGACCTGCCTCTCCCTCACCGCCTGTCTTCTAGGTCAGGGCACCGAGCGCCTCACCCTCGAAGCCTTGGCACACCCCATCCTGAAGCAGACCTATGTGCGGATGCCCCCCACCCAGCTGGAGTGGCTCCCTGATGGGGGCCTCCTGCAATCCCGGCGGGAGGGGGATCAGCTGACTCTGCTCCGGGTGAACCCCGCCACCTGGGCCACAAAGCCCCTGCTTGGGGGAGACCGGTTGCAGGCGGCCCTGGTGGCCGCGGGGGCCTCCGAGGCGGACGCCAAGGCCGTCCTGCGAGGCGGAGCCTTCACCTGGAATGACGCTCGCACGGCCTTTCTGGCGTGTGTGGCCGATCGCTTCTTCCTGGTCGATGTAGAGGGATTGGTTGCCAGGCGTCTCACCGATGGCCTGGAGGATCCCAGCTTCAGCCCGGATGGCACCCAGGTGGCCTTCCTGCGCGGCAATGACCTGTACCGGGTGGAGGTGAGCACGGGCCGGGAGACCCGTCTGACCACCGGGGGTGGCGAGGCGCTTCTGAACGGACGCCTGGACTGGGTCTACCAGGAGGAGATCTACGGCCGAGGTCGGGGCTCCCGGGCCTTCTGGTGGGCGCCTGATTCCCGGCGGCTGGCCTACCTGAGTCTGGACGATTCAAAAGTGCCAGTCTTCACCCTCATGGACGACCGCTTCCAGCCCCAGAAGATGGTGCCGGCTCGCTATCCCAAGGCGGGCGACCCCAATCCCGTGGCGCGACTGGGCGTGGCAGATCTCGAGGGACGCACGACCTGGGCCGACAATCCCCATGCGGGTCAGGAGACCCTCATCACCCGCGTGGGCTGGGATCCCCAGGGCTGCCTCATGGCCATAACTACCGACCGGACCCAGACCTGGGCGGAGTTCCGCCGGTACGAAGGCTCGGCCTCCAGGCTCCTGGTGAAGGAGCAGGGCGGGGCCTGGGTGGATCCCGAACACCTCTTCAACCTGCCCCTGTTCTTCAAGGACGGTGACTTCCTGTGGGAGTCAGACCGCACCGGCCGCCACCACGTCTATCGATACGATGCCCAGGGCGTCCTGAAGGGCACGGTCACCTCCGGTGACTGGGATGTGCGCGGGCTCAAAGGCCTGGATGAGACCGGCGGCTGGATCTACTTCGACGCCACCAAGCGCAACCCCATCGACGTGGACGCCTACCGCATCCGGCCGGACGGTACGGGGCTCACGCGGATCACAACGCGGCCCGGCACCCACTCGGTACGGTTCAACCCTACCTTCACGGCCTTCCTCGATACCTGGAGCGACATCCACACGCCTCCCCAGCAGAGTCTTCATGACGCCACCGGGAAGCTGCTGCGGCTCATCGATGCCAACCCCAGCGAGGCCTGGCAGGCCCTGGCCAAGAGCCAGGTGAGCTTCCAGACCGTGAAGACCCGGGATGGGTTCCCCATGGAAACCATGCTTGTCCTGCCCGTGGGCTTCGACCCCGCGAAAAAGTACCCCGTGTTCCAGGAGATCTACGGCGGCCCGGGCACGCCCGAAGTGCGGAACGCCTGGAACCGGAGCATGCCCTGGTACCAATTCCTGGCCCAGAACGGCCTGGTGGTTTGGATCTGCGACAACCGCAGCGCCTCCGCCAAAGGCTTGGCCAGTGCCTTCGGAATCCACGGGAACCTTGGTGCCCAGGAGCTGCAAGACCAGCTGGACGGGCTGGCCTGGCTGAAGGCCCAGGGCTGGGCCGACATGGAACGGGTCTGCCTGGACGGCTGGAGCTACGGGGGCTTCATGACCACATACGCCCTCACCCACAGCAAGGCCTGGAAGCTGGGCATCGCCGGTGCCCCGGTCACCGACTGGAAGCTCTACGACAGCGTCTACACCGAGCGCTACATGGGCCTGCCCAGGGATAATCCGGCGGGCTATGAGTCCAGCTCGGTACTGAAGGCCGCCAAGGACCTGCATGGCCGGCTCCTGCTCCTGCACGGGACCCTGGACAACAACGTGCACCCCCAGAACAGCGTCATGCTCATCGACGCCCTCCAGAAAGCCGGCCGTCCATTCGACTTCGTCCTCCTGCCTGGCTCGGCCCATGGGCCCCGCAGCCCCGAACAGGTCTGGGCCGTGATCCAGGCCCGCTGGGCCTTCCTGTCTAAGAACCTCTGAGGGTCAGGCCTGACCTGCTGAATCCTGTTTCGCGGGCAGCATCCGATCGTAGACCCACAGCAGCGCTGCCGTGAGCACGCCCACACCGATGATCGTCCAGAGCAGGCCGGTGGGCCTGTGTTCCACTTCGCCGAAGTGATGCATCAGCTTCCCGCCGAACCAGCCGCCGATCAATGAGCCAAGTCCGATGGGGAGAAAGGCGAACCCCATGTAGGTGCCCTGCTGGCCTGGAGGGGCGAGCCGCGAGATGTACTCGTAGTACCGCGGCGACTGCACGATCTCCCCGAGCGCGACGCAGATAAGGGTGATGATCACGCCCGTCACCGTGGGCATGAAAATCAGCACGATCCAGGCCAGGGATGACATCAAAGTCCCTAGCGTGACCGCCTTCAAGGATGCAATCCTCTGAGTGGCCAGGTTGATCAGCACCGTCAGCGAGATCACGACTAGGGGTCCTGTCACCAGCAGCAGCTCTGTATCCGCCCGCGGGTCGATGTACTTCACGACGTACAGGGGCAGCGTGATGAATTCTTGCCAGTACACCACCCAGTACCCAGTGAAGATCACCAGGAACAACATGAACTTCGGGTTCGATATCACGGTGATGAAGTTCCTGCCGGTTTCCGCCAGAGAAGGCGGGGGTGCATCGCCTTCTTTACGCGGTTCCTTGAACAGCAATAGCACCGCGAAGAACATCATGGCCACGCTGACCGCTGCCACGCGGAATACGTTCTCTACGCTCATGTGACGGTGGACGTAGGACGCGACATAAGGGCCGGCAGCACCGCCGATGTTCACCAGCGTGTAATAGATCGAATAGCCGATCGAACGGACATTTTCGTTTGAGGCCCGCGCAGTCGTCCCTACGACAGCCGGCTTAACCAGGGCGATGCCGAGAGCCGGCAGCATCAGTACGAAGGCGACGAGCAGGCCGAGGGGCACCATGCCTCGAACCGGAGCCATCCAGGATGAGCCTAGCGATCCGAGCAGGAAATAGGAGCAGCTGAGGATCAAATACGCAAGGGAGAGCGCTCCACGGAATCCGAGGCGGTCCGCGATGGCTCCTCCGAAGGCCGCCAGAAACCACACCAGCCCGCCGAACAATCCGGCCAGGCTACTGGCAGCCTGCGTCGGGAATTCGAGAGACTCGTTCAGGTAGCGGGCCAGGGACGCGAAGGCTGCGTAGTACGAGAGGCGCTCGAACAGCTCGCTGACGTTGGCCACCCAGAAAGGGCGCGCGAATCCTTCGCGGATGTCGCGCAAGCGTTGAGCTGTGCTCAAGGAGTCTCCTGGGGAAGGGAATTGCCCTTCGATCTTCCCGGGGAATCGGAGGCAGGGTCAACCCATTCCCCCAGGTTGCCTTTACTTCCCCGCTTTCGTGAACTCCACCACGGCCCGGAGCATGTCACCCACGGACATGATGCCCACCAGGTCACCCTTGCCATCCACCACGCATAGGCCGTAGAGCTTGTGGTCCAGGATCAACTGGGCCGCTGTGGCGAGATCCATGTCCGGTGTGACCGTGATGGGGGACGGATTCATGATCTCCTTGACTGGCGTCTTGGAGAGCAGGTAATGCACCTCCCAGGTATCCAGCGAGGTGGCCTTGCCCGGCGTATAGTCCTTGATCATCCGCTCCGTGATCAAGCCGGTGAGCCGGCCCTTGCTCATGACTGGAAGACGCCTGATGCCCTTTTCCTTCATGATGTGGATGGCCTCGATGATCGAGGTTTCCTCATCGATGGTGATGGGATTCTTGGTCATCCATTTTTTGACTGAGGTCATCGCGCTCCTCTCACATGCCCAGGAAGGCCTTCTTGATGTGGTCATTGTTGAGCAGCTCTTCTCCCGTGCCCGCAAGCACGACCCGCCCCGTTTCCATCACATAGGCCCGGTGGGAGATGCGGAGGGACTGATAGACGTTCTGTTCGACGAGAAGGATGGTAACGCCTTGCCGATTGATGCCGCTGATGATGTCGAAGATGTTTTTCACGAACAGGGGAGACAGGCCCAGGGAGGGTTCATCCAGCAGCAGCAACTTAGGATTGGCCATGAGCCCTCGGGCAATGGCCAGCATCTGTTGTTCCCCTCCGGACATGGTGCCGCCTAGCTGTTTCTCGCGCTCCAGGAGGCGGGGGAACAACTCGAATACCCAGTCGATGTTCTTCTGGCGGTCAGCCCTGGTCGCCTTGACGTAGGAACCCATGCGGAGGTTCTCCATCACAGTCATTTCCGGGAAAATCCGGCGGCCTTCCGGAACCTGGACGAGCCCCGCTTCGACCACCTGATGAGGCTGCATCCTTCCCAGGTCACGGCCCTGGAATGTGATGGTGCCCGAGCTGGGTTTCTCCAGGCGAGAGATGTTCTTAAGGGTCGTTGACTTCCCGGCGCCGTTGGCCCCGACGACAGTGGCAATCTCCCCCTCATTGACCTCCAGATCCACGTCCCAAAGCACCTTGAGATCGCCGTAGGCGAAGTTGAGCCTCTCGATCCTAAGCATGGCTCTCACCTAGGTAGGCGCTGATGACGTCGGGGTTGCTGACGACCTCCTGGGGAGTGCCCTCCATGAGTTTCTCGCCCGAAGTCAGGACGACGATGCGGTCCGAAATGCGCATGATGGCCTTCATGTCGTGCTCGATGACCATCTGCGTGAGGCCATGCTTCTTGATGTCGAGGATGAGCTGGATGATCTCATCGCTTTCGGCCGGGTTGAGCCCGCCCATCACCTCGTCCAGCAGCAAGAGCTTCGGCCGGGTGGCGAGGGCCCGCGCCACCTCCAGCTTCTTGCGCTCGCCGATGGGCAGTCCACCTGCGATGAAATCCGCCCGGTGTTCCATGCCGACCACCTTGAGTTGGTCCATGGCCCAGGCCCGGGCAATCCTGAGGGACGACGTGTGCGCGAGGGCTCCCACCATCACGTTGTCCACCACCGATAGCTTGGCCAAGGGCCTCACCTTCTGCCAGGTGCGAACCATGCCCAGCATGCAGACCTTGTCAGGATCTAGCCCGTTCAGCCTTCGACCATTGAAGAAGATCTCTCCCTTTGAAGGCGGATAGTACCCAGTGATGCAGTTGAACAGGGTGGTCTTGCCGGCGCCATTGGGGCCGATAAGGCCCATGATGCTCCCCTCCTCGACCGAGAAGGAGACGTCAGAAATGGCTGCGAGGCCACCGAAGAACTTGCTGACATGGTTGATTTCCAGGATGGCCATCAGACCGCCTCCTGTTTCCGGCGCCTAGCCAGTTTCTTGACGAACCCCATGAGCCCGTCCGGCATGAACAGAATCACCAGCACTACGAGAATGCCGTAGAGCAGAACATGGGCATGGGCGAGGTTCTCCTTCAGGAAGAGCCCCACCTTCGAATCCGCATTCACCAGGCCGACCCTTACGAGCAGATCGGTGACCATGTTGCTGCGCAGGGCCTCGGACATGGGCACCAGCACCAGGGCACCGAGCACCGGGCCCCATAGCGTACCCATGCCGCCGATGATGCAGATGAGCATGATCTGGACCGACACATCGAGTCCCAACACCGTGGGCGGATCCACGAATCCCACATAGATGCCGTAGAAGGCTCCTGCCAGAGAGGTCAGGACAGCGGAGATCCCGAGGGCGATGTTCTTGTAGAGCGAGATGGAGATGCCCAGGGAGTGGGCCGCATCCTGATCCTCGCGAATGGCCTGGAAGAAATAGCCCAGTTTGGAATGCTGCACCGAGTAGGTGATCCCTATGGTGAGCAGGGCCAAGAAGAGGCCGATGTAATAGAAGGGGACCTTGGTCGAGAAGTCGGTCACGACCCGCTCGCCGATCTTGAAGGCGGGGAGTTCGGTGACCAGGATCCCTTCGGCACCGTTGGTGAGGGTGGTGAGGTTGATGGCGCTCAGACGGAGGATCTCCGCCACGGCGATGGAGGCCAGCACGAAGTAGGGGCCCCGCAGCCGGAAGCATATGCTGCCGATGGCCAGGGCGACGGCCACGACCAGCACCATGCCGACCCAGACGCCGATCCAGGGCGGAATCTGCTTGGCCTGCATCAGCATCATGGTGGTATAGGCGCCCACGCCGAAATACGCTGCATGCCCCACCGAGTACTGCCCCGCAAACCCACCCAGGATGTTCCAGCTCTGTCCCATGGACACGCTCAGGAACAGCAGGATCATCATGTGGAGCGCGTACGGGCTTTCCACATATTTCGGGATCGCCATCAGCAGGGCCAGGACGATGAGGCCCGCGGCTGCCTTGAGAATCGTCTTGGGCATGATGGTCTCCTCAGGTCCGCGACTTGCCCATCAGGCCCGAGGGCTTGAAGAGGAGCACCAAGAGGAAGAGCACGAAGACCACCACGTCCTTCCAGCCGGAGGAGATGTAGACCGCACTGAGGGATTCGGTGACCCCGATCAGGATGCCACCCAGCATGGCCCCGACCACGCTGCCCATCCCTCCCAGCACCGTGATGACGAAGGCCTTGAGGGTGAAGACCGCGCCAACCTGGGGAAAGATGTAGTAGGTCGGCGAGATCAGCGCGCCGGCCGTCCCCGCAAGGGCGGATCCGAGACCGAAGGCGATGATGGACATGCGCTTGACGTTGATGCCCATCAGCTGGGCCGCATCCCGATCCTGGGCGGTGGCGCGGATGGCCTGTCCCGTGTCCGTCTTCAGGAGGAACCAGTACAGGACTGCCGTAATGGCCGTCGTGATCAGGAAGGAAATCAGGAGAGGCGTGGAAACGGACACGCCACCACCGACCTTGAGGGTGGAGGAAGAATAGGAAGTCGTGATGAGCTTGTAGTCGGACGTGAAGATGAGCATCACGGTATTGCTCATGATGAGACCGAGGCCGATGGTCAGCAGGATCTGGTTCTGGGCCACCGCCTTGAGGACTCTGTTGATGAACACTCTCTGGAGGAATCCTCCGAACAGGAACATCAGGGGAAAGGTGATCAGCACGGACACGAACGGATCGATGCCCAACACAGTGAAGGCAAGATAGGTGAGGTACATGCCCACCATGAGGATGTCGCCATGCGCGAAATTGATGACTCGCATCACACCGAAGATGAGGGTGAGCCCGATGCCGATGAGCGCGTAGACCCCGCCTATCAGGATCCCGCTGATGAGGGATTGCATGAAGACAGCCATGGGCGGGTCTCCCGAATCGACAGGGGACGCCGGATGGCGTGCCCGCTCAAGATGGGCTTACTTCCACCTGGGGAATGGGTAGATGGCCTTTTTGGTCGCGAACCGGGAAGGCAGGATCGTTTCGTAGTTTCCTGAGATGATCTGCTCCACGAGCATCTGATGGTTGTTCTGGTTGTTGAACCCGTCGTAGTCCGCGAACTGGACTTCGCCCATCACGCCATTCCACTTGCCCGCCTTCAGTCCATCCCGGGTCTTGGCGCGGTCCCCACCGGAGGCCCTGGCGGTTTCCGCCATGATCACCATCGAAGCATAGGCACAGGCCGCATGGTAGGAGGGTTCCTTGCCGAACCTGGCCTTGTATCGCTTCCCGAACTCTTTCGCGCCAGGCCAGTTCACGTCCTCCGTCCACTGGGTGCATGAAATCACGTTCTCAGAGACGGCCCGCTCATTCGCGAACTCGGCGGTCGTGAAGCCGGCCCCGGCCCCCAGGAAGGCCTGGGGTTGGAGCCCCACTTCCCGGGACTGCCGCATCAGCAGGATGGCGTCAGCCACATAGGACACCATGAAGACGAGGTCGGGATTCTTGGACTTGATCTGGGCCAGGGTGGATCGGTAGTCGGCCGAGCCCTTCGGATAAGCCACATCGGCCACGACCTGCATCCCCTTCTTGGCCACATAGTCCTTCGCGGTATTTGAGGTGGACGTGCCGAAATCGGTGTTCTCGTAGATGAAGGCGATGCTTTTGGGCTTCCCCAGGGAGGTCGCCGCATCAATGAGGCTGGAAGCGTACTTGTCGGCGGGGGCATTCATCCGGAACACGTTCTTGAAACCCTGCCGGGTGATCTCCTCCTTCGCAGCGGCCGGAATCAGGAGGGGCACCCGGTACTTCTCTGCAAGCCGGGCCACAGCGTTCGAGCAGGCCGACGTGTAGGGCCCCACCACGCCCACCACGTTGTCGCGGGTCGCCAGTTTCTCCATGGCGCTCATGGAGATCTGGGGTTTGCCCGTATCGTCCTCCCAGACCAGCTGAAGGCTGAACCCCTTCTTCTTCAGGTCCTCTTCCGCGAGTTTGATGCCATTGGTGATGTTCTCGCCGATGGGGGCTTCCGGACCACTCATGGAATTGATGACGCCAATCTTCTGCGCCATGACACAGGGAGATAGCGCCAGGATGGCGCCCAGGGCTAGCAGGTGCTTTCGCATGGCTACTCCAGAGCAAAGGGAGTTTGGTTGGTTGGTGGTGGGATTCTACACTCAGCGATTAACCCCTGACCACGAAACCTGCGGAAACTGCACCGCAGGTTCCGTGGGAGAGGATGGTATCTCCCGTATCCTCAGCGACAACCACTCATGGCAAGTCCCGAGCTGTCACCCTCCTCCACACTGGGCCGAGTAATAGCCTCCGTGCTGTTGCAGCACCACCTCTGCTCCGTAGAGGATCGAGAGATTGTTCGAGGTGAGCACGTCCTGTTTGGGGCCTTCGAGGAAGACACGGCCCTCTCTCAGCAGGATCACCCGCTGGATCTGAGGCAGAATCTCCTCGATGTGATGGGTCACCAGCAGGATGGTCTTTCCTTGCCGGGCGATCTCCTGAAGCATCGTCAGGAAGTGCTGCCGGGCCACCAGGTCAAGGCCCGTGGTGGGCTCGTCCAGCAGGAGTGCCCTGGGATCAGGCGCCAGGGCCCGGGCGATGAGGATGCGCCGGGCCTCGCCCGTCGACATCTCGTCGATTCGCTTGCCGGCGAGGTGCCCCGCACCCACCATGGCGAGGGCCCTGTCCGTTCGCTCAGCCATGGCGGGGGTGACCTTTTGATGGGAGAAGACCCCATGGCTCGCGAAAAATCCCGACACGACCAGATCCCGCCCACTCCTTCGCCCGCCTCCATTCGCGACGATAAAGGACTGGTGGAGGTCGGCTGAAACAATCCCAAGTTGGGAACGAAGCTCGAACAAGTCCCACCGGTCCCGATCCAGGATCCGAATCGGTCTGGCATCCTCGCGATGGAGCAGCGGATAGTCCTGTTTGTTCACCAACCGGATCAGCGAGGACTTCCCGCACCCATTGGGCCCGAGAATGGCCGTGTGCTCACCTTCCCGGATGTCGAAGGTGAGGTCGTCGAGAACGGCCCTACCCCCTCGGATCACCGTCGCATGATGGAGGGTGAGCAGGGGCGCGGTAGGCCTCATGCCGGCCGATGGCGGCAAGGAATCCTGAAATGGTTGATCCTGCATGGGCATCCTGGGACGGTGGCAAAATGGACGGTACATGAAAAGATTCGAATTTCAGCTGAGGATCTCTGCGGAGAGATACCTGGACTACTACCGCGGCACCGTCCGCCAGGTGGTGGTCCGTTGCCCAGACGGAGTGAGCATCCAGTTCCCCGCCTCCCTGCTGCAACCCTTCGTCACCTCCGAGGGAATCCATGGGAGCTTCGTGCTGACCTGCGACGACCACAACAAGGGCGCGGATCTGCGACGATCGCCCGTCAGGAATTGAATTCCAGCTTCTCGTACCGGGGAAACCCGATCTCAACCCATTCCTCTTTTCCTGAACGGATGATATTCCCGAAGATGAAAACCAGCGGTGCCGAGGTCAGGTCGCCGGGGTAAATCCCGATGATCCATGGGTGCGCCTCATTCAGTTCGAATCCCTCGCTCTCGCGGATCCGCTCCATCAGGCCGTTCATGTAGGCCCGGGCGTTGGTCATGGCTGATTCGAGGGAGAGGAACTGCATGCCTTCGGCATGATAGGTCCTTCCCAGGTTGCTCCGCAGGAACATGGCGGGTTCCGGCAGGAGCCGCACATGGGAGGCAGGAAAGGCCTGCTGGAGGGCCTCTCTCAGCGCTTCGACAGTGGATGTCATGGGTGCCTCCTAGTACCGCATCTCGCGGTTGTAGGGAATGCCAAGGCTGGAGGGACCGAGCATGCGGGCCTTCCGCGTCAGGGAGAGCACCAGGATGACCAGCACGTAGGGCAGCATCACCGCAAATTCGTAGGGGAACTTGATGCCGCCGACCTGGATGGAAAGCTGGAGCGATTGGGCGAGGCTGAACAACAGCGCGCCTCCCATGATGCCAATCGGGTTCCAGCGGCCGAAGTACACGAGCGCCACGGCGATGAAACCCCGGCCGGCCACCAGATCGTCCGCGAACATCTTGGCCTGGCAGAGGGAGAGGTAGGCGCCGCCGAGCCCGGCCATGGCGCCTCCCAGCATCAGGGCCTGGTAGCGCACCCGGTTCACGTTGATGCCCATGCTGTCCGCGGCCCGGGGCGCGGTCCCGACGGCGCGGACCTTGAGGCCCCAGGGCGTCTTGAAGAGGAGGTACCAGCTGCCCGGGACCATCAGGAATGCAATGTAGACCATGGGGTTGTGGTTGAAGAGGAGGTCGCCCAGGAAGGGGATCCGACTGAGGCCCGGGATCGCCCAGGCCGCCATGCCTTCCACCCCCGTCACGCCGCCGATGAAATGGCGGAAAAGGGTGCCGGCCACGCCCCAGCCGAACATCTGCAGCCCGATGCCCGCGATGCCCTGCTCGGCCCGGAAGGTGACCGTCACCAGGGCGAAGAGGAGGCCCAGGAGGACGCCGGCCACCATGGCGATGGCAAACCCGATGAGAATTCCGTAGGGCGCGAGCGGGCCATCCTTGAGGAAGAAGGGGGGCAGGAAGCCCAGGAAGGCCCCCATGCACATGATGCCTTCACAGCCGAGGTTGAACACGCCTGCGCGCTGGTTGAACATCTCGCCCAGGGACGCCAGGAGCAGCGCCACCGAGAACGGCACTCCGAGCAGCAGGATGTTGTAGACGAAACCGTGGGTCACGGCTGGCCTCCCGTCTTGGCAGACTCCGGAGAAAATTTCGCCCTGAGGCGCGAGAAGAATCTGGCCGCCCGTTCCTGGGCATAGGCATTGTTCATGTACATCTTGGCCGAGACGATGCACAGGATGATCACGCCCTGGAGGACCAGGATCATGTTCGCCGGGACCCCCGCGGAGCGCTGGGTCATGTCCGATCCCACCAGCAGGAGGCCGAAGAAAACCGCCGCCGGCACGATGCCTGCGGGATGGAGACCTCCGAAGAGGGCCACCACGATGCCTGCGAAACCGTACCCGGAAGTGATGTTCTCGATGGCGCGGTGGTGAACGCCCGTGACTTCCACGGCCCCCGCGATCCCCGCGAAGCTCCCGGAGAGGACCATGGCCATCACCAGCGACCCCGACACATTGATCCCCGCGTAGCGCGCGGCCTTGGCCTCGGCCCCGGCAGCCCTCAGGCGGAAGCCGAAGGTGGTGTGCCAGAGAAAGAAATAGACGCAGACGCACAGGACGAGGGCCAGGATCAAGCCTGTATGGAGGCGCGTGCCGGGGATGAGGTGGCTCAGGATGGCAGATTCGGGAAGGCGCATGGACTGGGGCGTGCCCGATCCGGTTTCGAGTTCGCCGGGGTCGATCATGGGCCCCCGTAGGAAGAAGGTGTAGAACTGGGCGGCGATGTAGTTGAGCATCACGGTGGAGAGGATCTCGTTGACTCCGAGCTTGGCCCGGAGGATGCCGGCGATCCCGGCCCACAGGCCGCCGCCGATGGCGCCCGCGAGGATCACCAGGATGAGCAGGGCGTAGCGCGGCAGCCCCGGGAGGGCCAGCGCCGTGGCGGTGGCGGCCAGGATGCCCATCAGCATCTGTCCCTCGGCACCGATGTTGATGATGCCGCTGCGGAAGGCGATGGCGATTCCCAGGCCCACCAGGATCAGGGGCACGGCCCGCACGAGGATTTCAGTGATGCCGAACACGTCCTTGAAGGGGCCCGTGAAGATCGTCACGTAGGTGTCGATGGGACTCGCCCCGATGGCCTTGAGCACGATGGCCCCGAGGGCTGCGGCGGCCAGGGTGGCCAGGAGGATGACGCCTGCGCCATAGGCGATCCTGGACTTATTCATCGCCCACCCCCGCCATGAGCAGACCGAGCCGCTCCCGCGTCGCCTCGAGGGAGCTGAGCACCTTGAGGATCCTGCCCTTGTAGATGACGGCAATGCGGTCCGACAGGTTCATGATTTCCTCGAGTTCCTCGGAAATGAGCAGAACGCCACCCCCCGCGCGCCGGCGAGCGAGGAGCTGGGAGTGGATGAATTCCTGGGCACCCATGTCCACGCCCCGGGTGGGGTAGACCGCCACCAGGGCCTTGGGTTCGCGGGACAGTTCCCGGGCCAGGATCACCTTCTGGATGTTTCCCCCCGAAAGAGAGCCTCCTGCCACGGATGTGGAAGAGCACCGGATGTCGAAGGAGGCCTTGAGGGCTTCCGCGTTGCGGGCGATCTCCCCCAGCTTGAGAACCACCGACCAGCTGAACTTGGGGGTGTGGAAATCCTTGAGCACCAGATTCTCCTTCACGGAGAACTTGGGCACGATGCCTTCGTGGTGGCGGTCCTCGGGAATGTAGCCCAGGCCCGCGGTGATCATCGACCCGGGACTCTTGTTGGTCATGTCCGCGTCCAGGAAATCAACCCTGCCGGATTCCACATGCCTGAGTCCCGTGAGGGATTCGGCGAGCTCGCGCTGGCCGTTGCCGGACACCCCGGCCAGGCCCAGGATCTCGCCCGCGTGGAGTTCCAGATCCAGCCCGTCCAGGGCCAGATGGCCCCGGTCGCCCCGGACGTGGAGATCCCGGGCCCGGAGGACCACCCTGCCGTCCAGGCTCAGGCCTTCGTTCCGGGGAAGGTGGATCTCCCGGCCGGTCATGAGCGCGGCCAGATCCGCCGAGGTATGGTCGGCGGTCTGCCCGTTGAAGACCACGGCGCCATGCCGGAGGATGGCCACCCGGTCGGAAAGGGCCTTGACCTCGTTGAGTTTGTGGCTGATGAAGATGATGGAAAGCTCGCCCGTCATGCGCTTCAGGCGGTCGATGAGGTCGTCAGTCTCCTGAGGTGTGAGGGCCGAGGTGGGCTCGTCCAGGATGAGGAGCTGCGCACCGAAACAGAGGGTCTTGATGAGCTCGACCCGCTGTTGCTCCCCCACGGAGAGCTGCCAGATGTAGGCGTCGGGATTCACGGGGAGTTCGTGGTGCTCAGAGACCTCCATGATCCTGGCCTTGGCCGCCTTGAGATCCAGATTCATGAATCGATGAAGCTTCTTGAGTCCCAGGGCCACGTTCTCGGCCACGGTCATGTTGGGCACGAGCATGAAGTTCTGGTGCACCATGCCGATGCCGCGGGCATAGGCATCGTTGGGGGTGTGGAATCGGACTTCGCGGCCGTTCAGGGTGATGGTTCCCGAATCCGGTTGGTAGAGTCCGGCCAGGATGTTCATGAGGGTGGATTTCCCGGCACCGTTCTCGCCCACCAGCGCGAGGACCTCCCCCCGCGACACTTGCATGGAGACGTTGTTGCAGGCCAGAATGCCGGGAAACCGCTTGGTGATGGCCTCGAGCTTGAGTTCGTCGAGCGGCTCGGCGGTTGTTTTCATGGGGACTCCTGGATGGCCTGGACAGGGCCCTCAGCCAAAACAACAGGCCCCGGTATGCCTGGGCATGCCGGGGCCTTGGATCCGGTGATGCCTTAGAACTTGACTTCCTTCCAGGCAAGGGGAAGCTTGCCGGCGGTCATCTCGGCCCTGGCCTTGTCCACGGCCTTCCGAATGGCGGGGGTCAAGACCTTCCCGACATTGTCGTTGTATTTGAAGATGAAGCCCTTGTTGGCGAAATTGAGGGGGATGTTCTCACCCCCGCGCACGCCGGCCTCCCGCTTGGCGATGAGGACTTCCACCACAGCGGTGTAGTTGTAGCTGGAGGCGGCGAGGACCTTGGGGGCTTCGGGGACGCTGAGCTGGGAAATGTCCTGGCCCGCCCACCAGATGGTCTTGTCCTTGGTGTCGGCGACGACTTTGAGGGCACCCATGGCCTGCTGCGAGGAACCGGTCAGGAAGTCAGCGCCGGCGTTGATCTGGGTCTTGGCCAGTTCGGCGGCCTTGACGAAGTCGCCGAAGCTGCCCGTGTGGGCCACCTTGACCTGGATGTTGGGGTTGACGGACTTGGCGCCAAGCACGAAGCCGCGGTCATAGCGGGCAGCGTCGCCACCGTCCACGGGACCCACACAGCCCACGATATTGGCCTTGGTGACCATGCCGGCAATGATGCCGTTCAGGTAGCCCGTCTGCTCGCTCTCGGGCATGTAGGTGAAGACGTTCTTGGCGCCGATATCGGCGCTGGTGCCGAAGACGAAGGTGGTGGTGGGGTAGTCGGGGGCCATTTCGGTGACCAGGTTCTTGTACTGGGCGCCGTGGCAGATGATGATGTCGAAGTGCTTGGAGGCGTACTGGCGGGCGGCGGAGCCTGCATCCACGGGCTTCATCTTCTCGCTGTAGCTGTATTCGACCAGCGAGTTCCCGTACTCCTTCTGCACCGCCTTGATGGCATCATGCATGGACTGGCACCAGCCCTTGTCATCCACCGTGGATTCCACGATGAGGGCGATGCGCACCTTGGACTTGGGAGGGGCCGCGAACAAGCCGCTGGCGAGCGTACCCAACACAGCGAAAGCAAGGAACAGCTTCTTCATCTCTTACCTCCAGGAATTTAAAAGCATGGCCAAATTTACCAGCTTTGGAGGAAGACAAAATAAAAAATTCTCCCGGTGGTAAAAATCTTATTCACGCATCCACAGGGCTCCGACAGACTGGTGGGCATGGATGTCTGCTGAGGAACCTCAATGGCTGAAGATCGTGCCCTGGAACCATCCTCAATGAAAAAAGGACCAAACCAGGAGCAGATGCTGCGGCACCTCCGCCGCGCCCAGGAGATTGCCATCCGGTCGGTCACGATGGGGCATCATCCTTTCGGGGCGATCCTGGTGGGTCCGGATCATGAGACCGTCCTGCTTGAACAGGGCAACGTCAGCACGGTCAATCATGCGGAAGCCGTGCTGGCCCGCACCGCCGACCTGAACTTCACTCCGGACTATCTCTGGGACTGCACGCTCTACACCACGGTGGAACCCTGCGCCATGTGCGCGGCGACCCAGTACTGGGCCAACATCGGCCGTCTGGTCTATGGCATGGACGAAAGGCGCCTTCTGGATCTGACCCGTGACAGTGCCGAGAATCCCACGATGGACGTGCCTGCTCGCTACATCTATGCGCATAGCCAGAAGGCCATCGAGGTCATCGGACCGATTCCAGAAGTCGAGGAGGAGATCGCCGAACTGCACCGGGCGTTCTGGCGACGTCTCCCGGCGCCATGACTCAGTCCCACGAAGAATAGCCAGAGTGCGCGATGAGTCCCCAGGACGCAGGATAAATTAAGCAGTGCTATGATTATTTATCGCCCATGACTTCAACATCAGCTCTTCCTGACATCCAAGTCCGCATCGCCGAGGCCTACCGCGGCTTGCCGGAGGCTCAGCGGGCCATCGCCAATGCTCTGATGGCTGACCCTTTGCTTGGTGCCCTGTGGGGGATCGAATCCACGGCCGAGCGTGCCGGCGTCAGCATGGGCTCTGTCATGCGCTTCGCCAAGCGCCTGGGCTACCGGGGCTACAGTGATTTCCGGAATGCCCTGCGGGAGGCGTGCAACGCGCGGTCCGGGGGATCTGAATCCGAACTGGCCGATCTGGAAGTCCCCACTGATCTCTACGGCACCCTGGCGGAGGTCGTGCAAAGGGACAGCCAGCACCTCAACCGCATGATCCAGCTGGTGGACCATTCCAAGCTCCAGCGAGCCGCCGAAATGCTGCTTCAGACCAGGCATCGCCTCATCCTCGGGCGCGGTGTGGGCCACGTCATGGGGTTGATCCTGGCCTACTACCTGACCCAGGCAGGCGTGCCATGCAGTGCGGCCCTTCCTTCAGATTTCTCCAATCAGGTCGCCAACCTTGAACCTCAGGATCTGCTCGTGGCCATCAGCTTCCACCCCTACAGCCGGGAGACCGTGGATGCGGCGATCTTCGCCAAGCAGAACGGCGTGACGGTTCTGGCCATATCTGACCGCTCGGATTCTCCCCTCGCGGACCATGCCGACATCCTCATCCCCGTGCCCAGCGAGAACCTCCTCTTCGGCTACAGCCTCACCTCCTTTTCAGCCATGGCCCATGCCTTCGCCATCGTCCTGGCTTCCCGGGACCAGTCCGGCATCCTCAAGCGCCTTAAGGCCGCCGACAAGGTGGCCCAGCCCCTCTTCGTGGATCACTGGCTGCCCATGCAGCCCGGGGCGATCCAGCGACGCGGAACAAGAACCGGAAAGTAGGGCGGATTAGAACCGGTCCCAGAGTCTTTGGGCCAGCTCACGACTGTGGGCCGCCAGGGACGCTTCGTCCACGTCGAGGGTGAGGCGCTTCCCTTCCATGAGCACACGGCCGGCGCAGATGGTGGTGTCCACCGTCGCCTGGGAGATGCCGAAGATCAGGTGCCCCAGCACGGTATCGCCGTTGAGCGGCGTGGGCGGATGGTAGTCCACCAGGATGAGGTCGGCGGCGGCGCCTTCCTGGAGCGTGCCGATGGGGAAGCCCCACATTCGGCTCACCAGTTCCGGATTCCGCACGAAGAGGGTGTTGGCCACTTCCATGAACCCGCAGCTGGGATTGTCCTGGCGGAGATGCTGGGCCCACAGGGCCACGCGGACCTCCTCCAGCATGTTCACGGTCATGGCGTCGGTGCCGAGGCCTACGCGGACGCCCCGCGCTGTGAGCTTGATCAGGTCCGCGATGCCCACGGCGTTGTTGAGGTTGGACTGGGGGTTGTGGGCCACGAATGTATCCGTGGAGGCCAGGAGGTCGATGTCGGCATCGGTGACGTGGACTGCGTGGGCCGCGATGCTCTTCCCGCCCATGAGCCCATGGGCGTGCAGCCGGGCCGCAGGAGTGAGGCCGTGCTGCTGGAGATTGACCGCCACGTCCGAGGCGGCCTCGGCCACGTGGACATGGAAGCCGATGTCCAGATCCTGGCCCATGGCCGCAGCGCGGTCCAGAGTGGCGTCGGACAGCGTGAAGGCGGCGTGGAGACCGAAGAGGGCCCGGAGGTGGGGGTCCCCTTCCCTGGCGCAGCGCCGGGCGAAGCTGGCGTTCTCCTCGAGGCCTTCGGTGGAGATGGCTTCGCCGTCCCGGTCCGAGACTTCGTAGCAGAGGCAGGCCCGCACTCCGGAGGCCTTGACGGCCTTGGCGATGCGGTCCAGGGAGCCGGTGATGGCGTGGGGGCTGGCGTGGTGGTCCACCAGGGTCGTGGTGCCCTTGCGGATGGCGTCCAGGAGGACCACCTGAGCGCTCACCTCCACGTCATCCAGACTCAGTTGCCGGTCCAGGCGCCACCACAAGTGGTCCAGGACCTCCTGGAAATTGGCGCTGGGGGCCATCTTGCTTAAGCCCCGCACCAGGGTGGAGTAGAAGTGCATGTGGGCGTTCACCAGGCCGGGCATGACCACCTGCCCACCCGCGTCGATCACCTGGTCGAAGGGCCCTGAAATGGCCTCCTTCGGCGCGATCCGGGCGATTCGGCCATCTTCGACGAGCAGCGCCATTCCCTCCAGCACCCGGCAGGGAGCGCCGAGGGTGATGATCGTGCCGTTCTGGATGAGCAGGCGGGAGGACATGGGTGGCACCAGAAAGGGAGACGGACTAGGAAGCAGCGACCTCCTTGTTGAAGGCTTCGATCAGTTTGTCGAACTGGGCGGCCTCCTCGGTGAAGAGCTGGTGCCAGTACTCGGGATCCCACTGGGCGCAGATCTCCTCGTAGGTCTTGCCCTGCTGTTCGACCCAGGTGAAGTACTTCAGGTTGTGGATGGCCTTCTTCTCCGGGAAGGTCAGCTCCTTGAAGTGATCCACCGCCTGGCGCTCCAGGCTGCCGATGTGGGCCTTGGCGGCGTCCATGGCGGTGAAGGCGCCGTGCTCCGTGGTCTGCTCTTCGAGCCGCGAGCGGTACATCTCCACGCTGTCCGTGAAGATCGTGAAGACCACGTCGTTCTCGTCCAGCTCCCAGTACTTCGCCGCCTTGATGGCCGCCAGCAGGTTGCAGACGCCGCTGATGCCCAGCAGGCCCAGCTTGGCGATGGTGGCCGCGTCCACGCCCAGGGTGGCCAGGTAGGCCTGCCCTGCGGGTTCGTTGAAGAGCCGGAGGACGCGCATGCAGTCCTCATCATCGATGGCGGCGATCGCATCCGTGTTGCGGACGTTGTGGACCCAGGGCACGTGTTTGTCGCCGATGCCCTCGATGCGGTGGTCGCCGAAGCCGTTCATGAGCAGGGTGGGACACTGGAGCGCTTCGGTGGCGATGGTCTTGGCGCCAGGGTGGATGGACTTCAGATAATCGCCGGCGGCGATGGTGCCGGCGCTGCCCGTGGCGCTCACGTAGGCCGCCAGCCGGGTCTTCTCGGTACGGATCCCGTTGAAGACATCCTCGATGGCGGGACCCGTGACGTTGTAGTGCCACACGGGATTCCCGAACTCTTCGAACTGGTTGAAGATAAGGTTCCGAGGGTCATTCTTCAGTTCCCAGCACTTGTCATAGATCTCTTTCACATTGCTTTCGCACCCGGGGGTGGCGATCACTTCCGAGCCAATCTCGGCCAGCCACGTGAACCGCTCCTTGCTCATGTTCTCCGGCAGGATTGCGATGGCCGTGCATCCCAGCACGGCCGAATCGAAGGCGCCGCCGCGACAGTAGTTGCCGGTGGAGGGCCACACGGCCTTGTGGTAATCGGGATCGAACTCGCCGCTCACCAGCCGGGGCACCAGACAGGCGAACGCCGCCCCCACCTTGTGCGCGCCGGTGGGGAAGTACTTACCCACCATGCCGATGATGCGGGCCTTGACGCCGGTGATCGCCTGGGGAATCTCCAGGTGGTTGGGGCCGCCGAACAGGCCCGTCTCCGGATCGTTCTTCCAGGTGATCCGGAAGAGGTTGGCGGGATTCACATCCCACAGACCCACGGTCTTCAACCGGGCCTTGATGGCTTCGGGCGCCGTCTCGGGATGACGCATCTGGGCGAAGGTGGGGATGACGATCCCTCGTGCCTTGCAGCGCTTGGCGGTCCGCTTGACGACCTCGGCATTGTAAGTCTTGATGATCCTGGACATGTCGCTTCCTTTCGGGACTTGGACTGGAATCAGATGCTGAGGTTGCGGGCGCGGTGGACGATGTCGCCGAGCTTGGCGGCGGGGTCCTTCACGCGCATGAGGAACATGAGGGCGCTGATGACGAAGGGCTTGTAGCTGGCCTCGTGGTAGGTCGGGATGCGGTACTGCTCGAACACTTC
>Ga0182021_10000131_pt1 | contig 68949 bp, 67 predicted proteins | sample 612E3MmetaG_FD_120493 | JGI IMG/M metagenome (GOLD analysis project Ga0182021, IMG submission 120493) | Permafrost microbial communities from Stordalen Mire, Sweden - 612E3M metaG (Illumina Assembly) | ecosystem: Environmental > Terrestrial > Soil > Wetlands > Permafrost | place: Sweden...
CCTCCTCTGCATCCGTGTATGGGGATGCTGTCAAGGACATCATGACGGAAGATCATCCCTATAACAACTGGACGTTTTACGGCGCCACCAAGATCGCCGGGGAACATATGTACAAGGCCTACCACAGGCGCTACGGCCTGGAAGGCGTGGGTCTACGGTACATGAATGTTTATGGACCCCGCCAGGATTATCGTGGCACATACATCGCCGTGATGCTGAAGATGCTTGACAATCTGGATAAGGGTCTGCCCCCCGTAGTCTATGGAGACGGCAGTCAGTCCTATGATTTCATCTATGTGAGCGATGTGGGCCGGGCCAACGTTTGCGCCCTGAAGAGTGATATACCCTTTGGCTTTTATAATATTGGGCGGGGGATCAAAACCTCCATCAAAGAACTGACCGAAATGATCATGACACTGAGTGGCTCGACGCTTCCTCTTCAATACGAACCGGCAGGAATGACCTTTGTTACCAATCGGGTGGGCGATCCCGCTGCTGCGGCACACGATCTTGGTTTTGTCTGGTCTGTGGATTTGGAAGATGGTCTCCGCCGCCTCACAGAATGGCGCAAAGCTAATATGGCTGCCGTAGAACAGCGGCGAAAAAAGGTTAGCGATAAGAAACACGAATAATGCGAAAAATACCCCTGATCAAACCTTACATTAACCAGGAAATTAAGGACAAAGTATGTGCCGTCCTAGACAGCGGCTATCTGACCGAGGGACCTGTCACAAAGGAATTTGAAGAAACATTTGCAAATTATATCGATTGCCGACACGCCATTGCCGTTACCTCTTGCACTACCGGCCTGGAGTTGGCGCTGCGGGCTTTAGGAATAGGACCCGGTGATGAAGTCATCGTTCCTGATTATACTTACCCGGCCACGGCAGATGTCGTGGCTATTGTAGGGGCGACGATGGTCATTGTCGATGTTTCCAAAGATACGATGCTGATCGATTATCAAGCCATAGAGGAGGCGATCACTGTCCGGACAAAGGCCGTCATTCCCGTCTCTTTATTCGGGAACCCTCTCGATTACGACATTCTCAGTGCCATAAAGAGAAAGCACGGGATTTACGTCATCGAAGACGCTGCATGTGCCATTGGCGCGGAATTCGACGGTGCTAAAGCCGGCACCTGGGCCGATATTTCCGTCTTCAGTCTCCACCCTCGCAAGTTCATAACCACCGGGGAAGGAGGAATCATCACGACGAACAATACGCAGTGGGCCCGCTGGATGGATTCCTATAAACATTTCGGCATGGGGGTGAATTCCAGCCGGGAGGGGACGATCTTTGAGCGTATCGGCACGAATTACAAATTAAGCAACATCCTGGCGGTAATCGGCCTGGTACAGATGCGACATATCGAGGAATTGCTGGCAAGGCGGATCGCCCTTTCTGAGAATTACATCAGCCTCGTTAGGCATGTCCCTGGTATCACCCTTCCTCTCACGACTGGCGGCGGCAGACATTCCCGCCAGTCCTTCTGTATATACATAGAAAATCGGGACAGAATCATGAAGACGATGCGGAAAACTGGCATAGAAGTTCAAATCGGCACCTATTCACTGCACACGCATCCGGCCTTCGCCGAAAGTCCCCAAATCGTCCACCACAGTCCTTTTAGAGGCAGCCTCTATGCCTGTGACCGTTGCCTGACCTTACCCCTTTACCACGACCTGAGCCACGAAGAACAAGATTTTGTGATCCAGCATCTGCGAAGAGAAATATAATCATGTGCGGAATTGTAGGCATATTCAATATGAACGGTGAACCGGTATCACCGATCCTTCTCCGTAAGATGACCGATGCCCTTACCCACCGCGGACCGGACGGCGAAGGCTTCTACATAGATAGCTTTATCGGACTGGGTCACCGACGTTTGGCGATTATTGATCTGTCACCAGCGGGACATCAGCCGATGGCGGCGCTAAGGAACCAACATGTCATTACCTACAATGGGGAGATTTATAACTTCCAGGAACTGCGCGTAGAGTTGGAAGCATTGGGTTATCGTTTCCGCTCCCGCACCGACACGGAAGTAGTCCTCTACGCTTATCAGGAATGGGGGGAGAAATGTCTTGACCGTTTTAACGGCATGTTCGCCTTCGCCATCTGGGACAAGACAAAGCAGGAACTTTTTCTGGCTAGAGACCGCTATGGGATCAAACCGATGTATTATACTTTTGTGAATAATCATTTTTTATTTGCATCAGAGCAGAAAGCTATTCTCGAACATCCGTCCGTCAAAAGGGAAATGGACCATGAGGGACTCCTCGAATATTTCACTTTTCAGAATTTCTTCACAGATAAAACCTTGATGAAGGGGATAAAGCTCTTTCCCACCGGCTCTTGGGCAAAATTATCGTTGGCTTCATTGGCGCGAAAATTAGATATCCATCAATACTGGACATTCTATTTTACGGAGCCAAAACATCCAGCCGCTGAAAACGAATACGTCGAGGAATTGGATAGGCTCTTCCGCCAGGCCGTGAACCGCCAGCTCGTCAGTGACGTGGACGTGGGCGCCTACCTCAGCGGGGGGATGGATTCAGGTTCCATTACGGCCATTGCCGCGCGGCAACTTCCCTATATGAAAACCTTTACCTGCGGGTTCGACCTTCATTCCGCCTCAGGCTTGGAACTCGCCTTCGATGAACGCGAAAAAGCCGAATGCATGTCCTATCTTTTCAAAACCGAGCACTACGAAATGGTTTTAAAATCAGGGGATATGGAGCGAATCCTCCCAAAGCTGGCCTGGCATCTCGAAGAACCTCGGTTAGGGCAGAGCTACCCAAATTTTTATGCCGCCCAATTAGCTTCAAAATTCGTCAAGGTTGTATTATCAGGATGTGGCGGTGACGAACTCTTCGGAGGCTACCCTTGGCGATATTGTCGAGCCGTTGATACTTCTGACGATTTCGAGCAGTACGTGGACAAATACTACCTTTATTGGCAACGCCTCATACCGAACTCGTCGATAAAAAGACTTTTTGCGCCCGTTTGGAAAGATGTCGCTCATATCTGGACGAGAGATATCTTTCGCGATGTCTTTCTTAAGCATAAACACCAATTATCCCATGTCGAAGATTTCATAAATCATTCCCTTTCTTTTGAAGCAAGAACATTTCTACATGGACTTCTTGTCGTAGAAGACAAATTGAGTATGGCCCACTCAATAGAGACTAGAATTCCTTTCCTTGATAACGATCTCGTAGATTATGCCATGACGATTCCCCTGAGAATGAAGTTGAAAAATCTAAATGATGTAGTCCGCATCAATGAGAACGAAACAGGGGGAAAAGTCGAAAAGTACTATAACCAGACGAGTGATGGAAAATTGATCCTCCGCAGTATGATGCAAAGACACATTCCTCATGAAATCTCTAATGGCAGAAAACAAGGTTTTTCCGGACCTGACGCCACATGGTTTAAAGGCGACAGTATCAACTATGTACGGCGTGAAATTTTGGATGGAAAGGCGCGCATCTATGAATATCTGGATCATAAAGCAGTTAAGGAAATAGTGGAAGAACATTTAACAGGCACTAATAACCACCGTCTCTTTATATGGTCTCTCCTTAGTTTTGAATGGTGGATGAAGAATTACTTGAATTAAAAGAATTGATTATGAAAAACAGTCATACAATTAACGTTTATCGATCTAAATCTTTGATAAACGCAGCTATTGAGAAGTTTCAGTTAGACCTTTCCGGACTTGTGGTTTTGACTGAAGCGGCCACCAATTATTACATGTTGACGCCAATGATAGCTGCCCTCGCGAATGCCGATAAAGTGTATGCCATTACAAGGGATTCAAGGTATGGAAAGGCCAAAGATGTTCATGCTGCCACTCTGGACCTTGCGCAAATATGGGGGATAAATTCAAAAATAGAAATCATATTATCTCGGGATGATCGGCGGATAGTCGATGCCGATATTGTCACCAACCTCGGTTTCGTCCGGCCATTGGACAAGACTTTTTTAATATCTCTTAAATCAACCGTTGCGATCCCTTTGATGTGGGCAGCATGGGAATACAGGAAAGAGGATCTGGACCTTGAGGAAGCAAGACGACTTGGCATTCCTGTTTTGGGTACAAACGAATTAGACCATAGACTCCAGACGACAAAATACGTCGGGATCACTGCATTGAAGTTGCTTCTTAACATGGACATTGAAGTGTTTTGCAGCAATATAGTAATTATGGGGAGTAATGACTTCGCTCAGCCAATAAGGGAAGTCATATCTAACGTCGGCGGTATTTCTCATTGTTTGGAAGTCACAAGCAAAGGAGAATATGATGTTAAATCGTTTTGGGAATCCATTGATAGCGCTGATGCCTTGGTTATTTGTGATCACAGAAGCAAAAAGCGCTTGTTTGGGATTGAAAAGCGACCTTCTGCCAAAGATATTTACAGGCGGAATCCCGGCTTGGTGGTAATTCACATATGTGGAAATGTGGAAACAAATGAAATTGCATCTGCTGGTTTGAAATATTCTTCGTCCTCTTTTGCAGCACCTGGTTTCATGACGGTAACGACGGATTATGTTGGACCAAAACCTCTAATTGACCTGCATACTGCAGGTTTGCATATTGGGGAGCTTCTTGCGAAAAAACGGAGACAAGGATTGAATAGAATGGAAACAGAAGAAGCCGTACTCCAAGAAACAACTTTAGCTCAGGGGTTTAGTTGCGTTACATCGCAATACTAGCAGCATTCGGCTGCGCACAGATGCTCAATAATGAAGTACCCGTATTGTATCGAGAGCGGGCATTAGCCTGTTCTAATCGGCACGTGACCAGCAGAGCCCGGCAAAATAATAGGCGAGGCAAAATATGTCGAAAATAACTCTGAAGGAGGCCACGGAAAACCAGTTAAATAAATGGGATGATTTTATCGAATCATCACGAAACGGAACATTATTCCACATGCGACATTTTCTTGCTTATCATGGGGATCGTTTCGCCGGGCGAGAGCATTATCTAGTTTTTCTCCGGGGTGAAGCAGAAGTAGCATCCCTGTCCTTAGCTGTTGACGAAGAGGACGGCGTACGCGTAGCACGCTCACCATATGGCGCAAGTTACGGTGGAATCGTTCTGTTTCGGGAACCGGTCTATTCTCTTTCGGCGGATATTATTGCTTCTCTCATTAAGTGGCTAATTGAGAACAGAATCGAATACTGCCGTTTTACACATCCAATCGCCTGTTGTTCTGCAATCAACATGGATACTTTAACCTTTGCACTGCACGAAGCCGGGTTTGCGCTAATCAACCGTGATATTTCCAGTGTGGTTCGATTAGGCCTGAAAGACACTGTGTGGGACAGAGTCAGTGGAAACGCCCGCAACATGGTACGTAAGGCTGAACGAAGCGGTGTAGTAATAGATCATGATCCGTTATTCGCGGATTATTGGCAGGTGATGGAACAAACATTCGCCAAGCATGGTACCAACGCAACGCACAACCGTGAAGAATTATCTGACTTGATCAGAAGATTCCCAAAGCATATCAGTATATATGTTGCACGTATGAAAGGCCGTCCTGTTGCAGGTGTCTGCGAATTTGTGGTCAATTCGCGCGTTAATAGTTCATTCTATTTCTGCCAGGATCCAGATCATCAAGATGTCCAAGGGCTATCTCTCTTGGTAATGGATGCCTTGCAAAGATCAGAGAAGGCAGGATACAACTATTACGATTTTGGGACTTCATCGGTGAACATGCAATCGCGTCCAAACATTTTCCACTTTAAGGAATCCTTTGGCGCTGAAGGCTTTTGGCGTGAAACCCTTGAATGGAAAATGCGTTGACGAAAGATGAGTTAAGTCCGTTGCGGCTATACGCCGTCGGACAACCTATTGTTCTGGAGACCCGATGTATCCTGTGCTTCTAGTTTTCCCGCCTCCCAGCGAGGAGCAGGCCGATACGATCTCACCACCGCTATCAATCCTGTATGTGGGTGCACATCTCGAGCGGGCGGGTGTGAGCGTGTCTTACGTGGACCTGCGTGTACAGCCCCTGCAGACACTACTCGACGAGTTGGACAAGGGGCCTTCACTGGTTGGCGTCTCCTCCATGACGGGTTTCCAATTGGTTGGAACCATGGACGTGCTTGAGACCGTTAAGAAGCGGCAGCCTGGAATAAAAACGGTCTTAGGGGGCGTGCATGCCTCACTACTCCCCGAGCAGACACTTTCCGATCCGTTGGTTGATTTTGTCGTTATCGGCGAAGGTGAAATTACCCTGTTAGAATTGGTGCAGGAGCTCAAAAGCAAGAAGGAAGATTTATCCAACATCATGGGCGTGGGCTGGAAAAAGAAGGACGGCAGCATCGTCATCAACGGCCAGAGGCCTTTCATGAACATGGCCGACGCGGTCGCCCCGATCACGCAAAGTTCACTGCACCTGTACCAGTACTATCCGATAGGCAAGACGCAGGTGGCGCGTGGCTGCCCATTCCATTGCGCTTTCTGCTACAACACCGTTTTCAATCGTCGCAAGTATCGTCAGAAGCCGCTGGAGGTGATCGAGGCAGAGATCAGGATCATCACAAAGATGGCCCCGCACGTCAAGCACATCTCGCTTCTAGCGGACGAAATCGGCTTTAACCATAAGCGCATCGTAAGCATGGCCAAGCTAACGGCGAAGTTCGGCTATTCCTTCCACACGGCCATCCGCGCCGAGAACGTGGACGAGAAACTGGTCACCGAGATCGACAACATCTGCGAAGAGCTGTTCATAGGCGTTGAACACGTTTCGCCGCGTATCCGCAAGATGATCTGCAAGGACAACAACGTTGACGACATCACGCAGGCTTCGCAGGTACTGGCCCGCTCCAAGATACGCCCGGTCTGGTCCTTCATGACTGCCTTCCCTGAAGAGACGCGCGAGGAAACACTGGCCAACATGGACTACGCCGACATGCTGCGAGTACAGAACCCCCGCTCAGTCATTTCTCCTTTCTTTCTGACCACACCCTTCCCCGGCACTGAGCTGTATGTGCTGGCGCAGAAGTACGGCTATCGCCCGCCGAAAGATCTTCGTGACTGGCGGGACTTTGGGCTGGGCAAGGTTACCATGCCCTGGATCGACGCCAAGGCCGAGAACTTCAGCGATCTCTACGGAATGAGCTGCTTGCTGTTCACCAGCGAAAAGTCCTACCGGCGGAGTGACTTTGAGATGCAGTGGTTCTCCTATCTTAAGGAGACGGCTTGGCAGCGATGGAAGGCTCGCGACATCCGCTTCAAAAAAGAGTGGGAAATGTTCCTGGCCTACAATCGCTGCATGAAGGTAATTCCGCAAAAAATCCTGTAAAGAATCATTTTCGACCTCTGGGGGGCGCAAAAAGAGATGACTGCAAAAAATTCAAAATTTGATGATGTGATAATTCAAGAAGACTGATTAGACTTGGTGTTATTTGAAAAATATAATTCTTTCGCCCTATTATAACTATTAGCAAATGCTCCTGTTGACACAATATGATTATTGTTCGTTCTTGCTTCTAATGCTTTGTCTTTTTGATTCGTTAACTCGAAAACGAGAATGTATTTAGCCAATAGGTCAACATCGTCATTCAAACCCATACCCATTTGTACCTCATGTAATAATTTTTCGAAGTCATTTTCCTTCAAGAGTATGTCCGTTACCTTCGTATAGTAATCCTGCTTATCAATTTTTTCCTTGGAAATGAAGGAATTGAATTCCTTATTCCAATCCTGGCTTACATACTGTTCTATCTTTTCTCCCGACATAGCCATTTCATATAGATTCTTGTATCTTTCAGCGATAACTACAGATGAAAAGTTTTCACGAATAAATTTCTTGTAGCTATCGCTACGGTCAATATAATCTGACTCTATAAATTCAGCTAATTTATTATAAAAATCGTCCTCATTATCAACCGATATTATTGGTGCAACTAATTTTGGATCTTCTCCGAAATATTCTTCTTTCCGAAAAGTAGTAAAAACCGTTCTACCGAGATACATGGCCTCCACTCCAAACAATCCAAATGCGAAATTAATATCGTCAATAGCTGCACCCTTGCCCAAATATCGCTTTATCGCTTCCTGGTAGGGAAGGCCGTGAATCTTTCGAATTTCTATCTTTTCTCCATAGCGTTCATTTATTCTCTTTAATACTGCCTCTGTATAATTAGTTCCTTTATAGAACTGGTTGGATGGAGCATATAATATGGATATTCTATTGTCTGTTACAGTATTTTCTTTCATCAAGAGGTCGAACAGTTCCAAATCAACTCCTATGGGAATCATCTTTCCATAGGGTGTATGTTTAACCAATTCGCAATCGCCATGCACGATTGCGTCGGCATACTGCGCAAAGTGCCATATTTTAAGGTATTGATCTTTACGATTTAGTGGTGGGTAGGGGATTTGGATTGCCGGATCGTTATATTTCAATTGGTAATAAACCAGCTTGCTGTTGTTGCGCACATCACTTCCCCAACTACTAACAATAATTTTCTTGCCCATTTTCTTTAGGTTCTGAAGGTCCCAGTAATCCTCCCGTTCAGCATGTGATTTCCAACCACCAAAAGATGTTCCCGTAGACAAACTATCAAAAAAATGAAAATGAAAGATGTCATACTTGCGTGCTTCGTGTTCAAAGAAATAATCTACAAATTTTCTGACTTTCTTATTCCTATCCGAAACATTCAATCCATCCAGCTCAAGGTTGATGTCGCCTTCGTATTGCAGCCAGGTGCGAAAGTATGAAATGACCTTTGATTCTATGCCCATGCGATTTAAATACTTTGACAAAGCAATGGCATTATTGGCGATTATGAGGGGCAAATGGATGACCTTTATCGATCTTTTCGGTCTGAAAGCCCTGTTTTGGTACATCGTTTCATTTTGAACATCTCCATTGCGTTCCGAACCTGTCCTCACTTGTTTCGTGATACTTTCCCGATCTGCTTCCTTTTTGATCCGCCTAAGCTCCTCATCTTCGGGATTCAATGTAAGGGCCTTTTCTATGAAAGGAAGTGCCAAATCGAGGGAGTTTGCGGATTGCAAGGCATAACATAAGTTTAACAGGGCATCCATGTATAATGGGTCAATATTGATAGCTTGCTTGAAGAGTGAAATGGCCTTTTCCATATCTCCTTGAGAAAAAGCAATAAACCCCAGATTATTAATGGCTTCTTTATTGTCGGGATCATATTTAACAACGAGCAAGAATTGTTTTTCCGCTTCCTGTAATTTATTTTCACGAACCAATGATTCACCGGTTTTCATTATTTCTTCTACATTCATATTTTGCCACCTGTGTAATTTCCTCAGATAATTGTACGCAATATTTATACCAAATAAGGTATCAGTGAACATGGGGTGTCTACTCCCCCGTTCTGTAGCCTTTATCGGGACGAGAAGATTCTTAGTGCGCGTCAGGCGAAGCCAGTTCCCGCAAAGTTAGCCGCTTGTCAGGAACGAGTTTTGCATCACTTATGTGTAATCATGTGAAGCGCAAATTGGGGAACAACAGGCCATAACCCAACACGATGAAGGTGTTCAAACACTGAAGATGTCTGCGTCATTCGGTACAATGGCAAAAGGATTAAGAAACGAACCCTCAAAAGAGTGCCGCGCAATCATCATGGACGGATGCTGCCACCCTTTTCGGCATATTCTTAAATTAATTAATATAAACAGTATGATATATTATGCCTGCGCGCAGATATTCTTTTCTCTCTCTCTTTTATCGCTGGTCGGGTATCATCGGAGATGATGCTTGTGAATCTGCAACCTATATTAATAGCACAGGTTGAGCCGCCGCAGAACGAAGAGGGCGGCGATTATTATTACCGCACCCTGGCACCCGGCAGGACGATGGCGCGGGAAGACGGTGTTTATGTCATCAACTTGACGAATATTCACCGGAGGAAAGAGCAAATCATGCGTTCTGCTGATGTTCTTGTCCTCAAGAACGTCTGCGATCCGGACCTGCTTCCCCTTATCAGGGAGAGAAAAGCCCGGAAGCGTCTTACCGTATTCGAAATCGCCGATGATATCAACGCCGTTCAGCCATGGAGCCCCGTCTACTTTTTCTACCGGAATCCGGAAAATTTCGGTCTTTCGAGAAGATTGGCGCGACTGAGCGACGCCATGCAGTTCACCGTTGAAGAGTTGAGGAAGATTTACGGCTATCTGAACCCCGTGAGCGAGGTCTTCCCGAACCAGATAACGATGATACCGACGGAAAAGTCTGAGAAGAAAACAAGTGATCTGAGCATCGGCTGGGGAGGCTCGCACGGGCATCTGGAAGACATGGCGGACATTGCACCGGCGCTTATCAGGTGGATACGGGAGAATAAAAAAATTCATCTCCGCCTCATGTGTTCTGAACCAATCTGGGAGCTTTTCCACGACCTGCCTCCAGACAGGAAAAAGCGGGTTAAGCCCAGCGCCATCGAGGACTACTACGCTTTTCTTGAAACAATCGATATTGGGTTAGCTCCGCTTCGCGACACGGCCTTCAATCGCTCCCGATCGGACGTGAAGTTTCTCGAGTATGCCATATCCGGAGTCGTTTCCGTAGTCAATGACTTGATTCCCTACCGGGACACGGTGCGGGACGGGGAAACGGGTTTTTTCTTCCGCAGTCCGGATGAATTGATAGACATTCTCGACAGGCTGGGCGCGGATCGGGATCTGATGGACCGAGTGGCGAAAAGAGGCCGCGCATATGTGATTGAGGAGCGCCTTGAGCAGAATCACGCCAGCAACCGGATCGGATTCTATCGGCGTCTGCTGTCTGAGATAGGTTGGCGCAATGCGGACGCGAAAGAAAAGTCTTCCACGTTTAAGACATTATCCAAATTGGAAGGGGCCATCCGCGAGGACCGATACCTCAGGCTTATGCCAACGCGATTTGAAGCGCTTCTTCACGATGGCCTTGTTCTTGCCCAGGCGGATGGGGAGCGCGCGCAGGCGCAAGCTCACTTTGCAGAAGCGTCTCGCCTGGAGCCAAAAAGTTACCTGCCATGCCTCTTCGGAGCAAATTCAACGGAGGATGCGATAATGTCTCTGAAGCATGCGTTAGCTCTCAACCCCCGCTCGATCAAAGCCTGGACAATCTTGGGCGAGGCTTTCGCGCGTGAGGGAAATGCGGTCGCATCGCTCAAGGCATTCGAGTCGGCAGCGGAGATCTTTCCCGAGTATGAGATTCCTTACGCCCGCGTAGCCTCAGTCCTAATGCAAATTGGGGAGAAGTCAGCGGCGGAGGATATGGCAAAAAAAGCGCAGACCCTCGCGGTGCCGCAGACAGATGATTCCCACAAAAACGAAAGGATAGAATGCTGATGGAAGCGATGCCCCCGGAAGCGCGATACCTCGATCTCCTGAAAAGATCTTTAACCAATCTGCTCTATCTGGAAAATGAGGCAAGGCTTATTTACATCCTGCATACGATTGTCTCCAACTCACCGATAGAGGTCGCAACCGTCCGAAACATAGAAAAAAACGACCACCCCATCATGAAGGTTCTGCGGAGTAAGCGTGAGGAAGGTCAGATCCAGTTCATCTGGAACTATGTCGATGCGAAGAGCGGAGAGTCAAAGTCCATAAACCTCCGCGATGCGACAGAGGTCGCGCACACGATGATCGGCAGCAAACGACTCGACAACATTCACCACTGCCTCGATGTGATCAGGCGGGAACAGGTACCGGGCGATCTGATGGAGACGGGCGTGTGGCGGGGAGGCGCCGTCGTTTTCATGAGGGGCTATCTTGCAGCATATAACATTACGGATCGTACCGTGTGGGCCGCAGATTCGTTCGCGGGCCTGCCCAAACCCGCGGCGCCCCAGGACGCCGGCTACGATTTTAGTGCGGATGTACACCCCATCTTGGCCATCACCCTCGAAGAGGTGCAACATCTGTTTGCCAAATATAACCTCCTCGACGAACAGGTGCAATTCGTAAAGGGTTGGTTTAATGAAAGCCTTCCGCATCTGCCGGTAAAGCAACTGGCTCTCCTTCGCCTCGATGGCGACCTCTATGAATCCACGCGCGATGCCCTGGTAAACCTTTACCATAAAGTCGTTCCCGGCGGCTTTGTCATCATCGACGATTACGGTGATTTTGCACCATGCAGGGCAGCGGTGGATGAATTCCGCGCGGAGCATGATATTGCAGAGACCATCGAACGGATAGATTGGACAGGGGTATTCTGGCGGAAGAATAGATAAACGTATTATAGAATCCTTCACCATCGGTTCAATCATCTACCCCTGCAAATGAGGAAAGCAACTTCATGAAGAGGAAAAAAAAGGCAAAGACGACAATCACAACTCTGAAGCAATCAGTGAGACCTCTGATCTCGGTATGCATGATCGCTAAAAATGAAGAGAAATATATTGAACAATGCCTGAGGAGTGTCAAACCGGTTGCCGATGAGATCATCTTTGTGGATACAGGCTCGACGGACCGAACCGTGGATATTGCCAGAAAATATACCGACAAAATTTATTTTCATCCCTGGAACGACAATTTCAGCGAGGCCCGCAACCAGGCCATGCACTATGCAAAGGGCGACTGGATCCTTACAATCGACGCGGACGAGGAACTCGTCAAAGAGGATATCCCGAATGTCCTGAATGCCGTCCAGGAGGCAGGCATCGATGCCATTGTAGCCCAGGTCGTCAGTGCCGCCCATAGAGGTCGGAGCAAGGCTGTTCACAACAGTGAACGGATTCTTCGTAACAATGGGGTCATTCATTATGAAGGCCGCGTGCATAACCGTGTCGTCGGTGTGACCTCGCCAAAAATATATCCGCTCAGAATCCTCCACTACGGTTATGATATCATGGAGGGTGACACCGGCAAAAAATTTGAACGGACCGTCTCGCTCTTGAAGAAGGATCTCGAGGACAGTCCGGATAATCCCGCCACACATCACTATCTCAGTTGTTCTTACCTGAGCCTGGGGATGTACGAGGAAACCATCGAGCATGGTCTCAAGGCCACCAGGCTGGCAGAAGCCAAAAACAACCAGGATATGCTGTTCCTCTGGACCTACTATAATCTCTCTCTTGCGTATTATCGGTCGAACAATCTGAACATCGCCAAGGACATGGCAATCGGTGCACTCAAAAAGTGTCCCCACCATATCGATTCACATTTTATGATGATCATGATCTGTTTCGATGAGAAGTGTTGGAAAGATTTAATCTACCATGCAGATCGATATCTTCAGCTTGTCGATAATCTTAATACCGATCCCGCCAAGTTTGGTAATCTTATAACCTGCTCCCTCAATGAAGAATGGAACATGCACGTCCTGACGGGTATCGCTTGCGCGGAACTTGGGCAAGCGGCGAATTCCCAAAGATCGTTCGAAAAGGCAATTCAATCCGCACCGGAACCATTTATCGCTCTGCGGGCGATCGGCATTTATTCTTACAATAAGAATGATATGGCCAAATCTCTTGTATATCTTGAGAAGGCAAGACAGCTAAATTCCAATGATGAAACGGTTAATAAGTTACTGGCGAATATTTCAAACAAGACCGAGAAAGACCAAGAAGCGCCGACGATCAGTTGCTGTATGATTGTAAGAGATGAAGAAGCCTTTCTGGAAGCATGCCTGAAAAGTGTAAAAGATTATGTGGACGAGATAATTATCGTAGATACGGGGTCAATAGACAAAACGGTGGACATTGCCAGGCGATATACGGAAAAGGTTTTTTTTCACCCATGGGAAAACAGCTTCAGTGAGGCGCGAAATCATGCCATGAGTTATGCAACCGGCGACTGGATATTTACGATCGATGCCGACGAGGAGCTGGTTGCAGGTTCTGGCGAACTCTTACGGCAGGCTGTTCGGGAAGCAGCATCGGCAGACGCTATATATGCCAGCGTGATCAGCATCTACAGCGGTGGCCGAAAGACCGCCAGGCATAATTCTCAAAGAATCCTCCGGAACAATGGCGTCATTCATTATGAAGGCAGTGTGCACAACCGGGTAATCGGCGTGCAGCAAAGCATAATGTCACAGATTGAACTGATGCACTATGGATACAATGTCGAAGAAAAAAAAGCGAATGAAAAATTCCTGAGAACCGTTGAACTCCTGAAGATGCAAATTCGGGAGAAGCCGGACGATCCCAGGCTGCATCATTATCTGGGGAACTCCTATGTTGCCCGGGGGATGTATAAAGAAGGCATGGAGGAATCGACCCTCGCCATTCGTCTTGCAGAGAATCAGGGGAACGAAGATGCGCTATATCTGTCCACTCATTATAACGCAGCATTCGCCTTTTGTCATCTCGGAGAGTTTAAAGACGCACGGGACCATTCTTTGCGCGCCCTGAAAAAATTTCCTGATCATCTTGATTCATTATATATAATGACCATTACCTCGGCCGGGGAAAAACAATGGAATGATGTGCTCCATTACGGTTTGCGCTTCTTGGAGCTGCGCGACGATTATGAGAATGATCCTGAGAAAGCAGGCGTAATCATTAACACGACCCTAGGAGAAGGGCATAAGCTTCATCTCCTTGTCGGTCATGCGTACCATGCCCTGAATAATGATGCGAGTATGGCTATGCACTACCAGGCCGCTTATCGGATGTCGGAGGATAAATGGCAGACCTGGTGGAGAATCGGGATCTTCCATCTGGACCATTCGGGCGATCTCAGGCTAGCCCGTCGCTATCTTGATATTGCCCTGGAGGAAGCGCCCGATGAACCTCAAGTCTGGTACATGTTGGCAAAATGGAACAGCAGGACGGAGAACTGCAAGGACGAAAAGCGATGCCTATCGCGGCTTTTCGAACTTGGCAGTCAGGATGTTATGGCTCTGACCCGTCTTGCCGACTTGTCCATCTCCACAGATGATCTGACAACGGCACATCAGGCGCTGAACGCCCTGATGAAAATAGATCCTCAGAACCACGCCGCGTTATGCAATCTCGGCCTCCTTTACCGGCGGCAAAATGATCTTGACCGTGCCATGGAATCTTTCGGTAAGGCAATAGAGATCAATCCTCAAGGAGCGGCGCCATGGCTTCATCTCGGAGAAATCTCCATGCAACTCGGTCAATTCGACAATGCACGGCCGTTTTTCGAACGTGTCCATAATCTTGAAAAAGGAATGCTCAAATCCCTTTTATACCTCTGCGAAATCGAGCTCAGGCAAAATCGCATCGTTGACTTTATACGCTGGTGCGATCTGATACTGAAAGAACTTCGGTTGAACAGGGAGAGAAATATTGATAAAGTTGAAGATATGTCCGGCATCTTACACGAAATTAATAATGCGCTGATGCATAATAGTGACCTCTCTACACAGGTATCCAACCTCTCCTCCTTGCTGCCTTCCAGCAGACCTTGATTCTTATTCTTTCCCTTACGGGTTTTTTTTCTCAAGTGTTTCCACCTTTCAACCGATAATACGGCCAAAGACTATGGAGGGAGGTGAAAGAAATCTTGGTGCTGTGACCGGCATAGGAAACTGAGGAACACCGGTCGTGAACAATAACCTTTTAAAACAATTGGCAAGGATGCCAAAAACAAAAAAAGTATCAAGGAGGATAAAATCATGGGATTCGTAATTCAAAGTAACATAGTAGCATTAAACGCGCAGAGAAACCTTAATATTACCTCAAACGCAATGCAGAAGTCTCTCGAAAAACTTTCTTCAGGTTATCGTATCAATTCAGCCGCTGACGATGCAGCGGGGCTGGCCATTTCTCAGCAGTTCAGCGCCGATATCGCCAGTTACAAAGTGGGGGCTCAGAACGTGAGCCAGGCAACAGCGCTATTGCAGGTTGCGGGCGGCGCCATGGATCAGATCGATAATATGTTGACCAGATTGAAAGAACTGGCTACCCAGGCATCATCGGCCAATGCGGGTTCCAACCTGGACAAGATCAATGCGGAAGGCAATCAGATCCTTCTGGAAATCGATCGTATCGCCAACTCCACAACGTATGCCGGTTCCAAACTTATTGACGGCACATTCGGTGTTACAGATGCCGGGACTGGCACTTTTGATGCGTCTAAGGGACTGGGGGGAGCCTCAGGTATGCAGGCATCTACGACTTACACGCTAACCGTTGCCACCACTGGCGATGGTTCGGGGAAAGTAAACATGACCGTTGCCACTACGGCAGGGTCGCAGCTGATCAACAACGTCGTCAAACCCAGCACAGGCGGGACAGCTTCGGTCACTTTCGGGGGTCTGGGATTGACCATAACGCTAAACGATAATTTCACCTCGACCGCGGCCACCGGCATGACGATCATCTCCAGCGCAGGTGCCCCATCTGATTTCCAGGTAGGCGCAAAAAACACGGCGAATGACAGAATCGGTGTAACGCTCGCGAGCTTAAAGGCCGCCTCTTTGGATGCTGGTCTTGTGGCCGACCAACTGGATACTGCATCGGAAGCCAAGGCATTCCTCACCATCGTTGATAACGCCATCGGGGTGTTGAGTCAAAAACAGGGCACTGTTGGAGCGGCGCAGAACAGACTCGGGTATGCTAATGCCAACCTCTCCACCACAATTCAGAACTACACCGCTGCGCAATCAACAATCCGCGATGTGGATATGGCTTCGGAAATGACAAACTACACGAAGAACCAGATCCTCGTCCAGGCCGGTACGGCGATGTTAGCTCAGGCAAACACGGCACCACAGCAGGTGCTCTCACTGTTCAAATAACCTTACTTTTTAACCCTTAACCGGATGCCCCGCAATCATTCCCGATTGCGGGGCTTTTTTTGGCAGATTTCTTGCTTTCCTAATGAAAAGAGAGATTTCACAATGCTGGATAGGTCATTGCGCCCGCAGTGGGCCTGTTGCCTAACATGATGATAAGACGATAGTTTATCGCCTCGCCATGCACGTGGCAACGATGTCTCCATAGATGAATTAAAGCTCTCCGAACTCAAGTGTCGGGAATATTTTGCCGATAATGATTATAAAACATGGGGCTCTTAAGACTCATGGTTACAGCTTGATGGAAGCATCAGAAAGGATTCCCGGATGGCTACTACTACCAATGTTGGCAGCGGCACAGGGACCAGTTTTATCAGCGGTCTCTCCAGCGGAATTGACTGGAGCAGCATAGTCAATCAGTTGATTGCCGTTGATCAGCAAAGCGTGACTCTTGTTTCAAACCAGCAAACTAACTATCAGGCAAAACTCCAGGCATGGCAGTCTTTCAACACACAGCTTCTCTCGCTGAAGACGGCGGCCGATGCCCTTAATGATCCCGATAGCTATAACGTATTTAAGACAGCCATGTCTACCGATGACAGCACCGTTCAGGCCGGGAGTCTGATCTCCGCCTCTGCAGACACGTCTGTTTCACCAGACAGTTACACCATAAATGTAGTGAATCTGGCAACGGCGCAGAAACTGTCTTCCAATACCTTCGCCGACGCCACATCACCAATCGGGAGCAGCTATTCAGGCACAGTCATCAACGGCAAGACGCTGACAGTCAGCTCAACAGATACATTGGCCGATGTGGCAGACAGTATCAATAACCTGAACGCCGGAGTTACGGCATCCGTGCTGAACTACAGCACCACTGATCACCGGCTGATCATTACGAGTACGGCAACAGGCTCCCAGGGGATAAGCATAACAAACGATCTGTTCGGATGGAAAGTTGCGGGTAATGAAATCGTTCCCGCTCAAAATGCGACGGTAAAAATTGACGGCGTAACCGTGACCAAATCATCGAATACTATCGACGACGTTATACCTGGTGTAACCCTGAATATCCTCAATGCAGACAACGGCAAGACAACAATTAACCTTGGTATCACAAGAGACACCGACACCATCAAGAACAGTATCAAAACTTTTGTAACCGATTACAATAACGTGATGTCATATATCAGCACACAGTCCTCCTATGACACCACCACAAATACAACGGGAGGCGTTCTCTTCGGTGATGGGACGCTTCTTTCCGTGAAGTCTGATCTTACATCCGCGATTACCAAGCCCATATGGGGCGTAAACAGCCAGTTCTCCATCCTGGGCCTTGCGGGGATAAACCTCGATAACAAAGGACAATTGAGTGTCAACGACACGACCTTAACAAATTATCTGCAGACCAACTTCAACGATATCGTGTCACTCTTTGCCGGTCAGGGCACTACGTCGTCAAACAGCCTTGCCTACATAGCGCACACGCAAAATTCGCAGCCAGGGGAATACACGGTTCATATTGACACCGCAGCGAAACAGAGCACATCAAATCCCTCCCAGTCAGTGGGTAATCTACTATCCGGCGAAACCCTCACGATTAAGGGAAATATAAGGGCAGATATTTCCCTTACCCAGAACATGGACATAAATGACATCATCGATGCCATAAAAACGGCAGTATCCGCGCAGACACTTATAGGAAGCGCTCAGCTCCAGCAAAACGATTCAAGCCCGATTACAGTAGGGACAGCCTGGAACAATATCAAGAACGCCACCCTACAAAATGGTGATGTTATCAATTTTTCCGGGACTGACCGGAGCGGAGGCTCCGTCACAGGAAGCTACACGATTAATGATGTGGCGACGGACACGGTCCAGGGACTACTTACGGCCGTAGAGAATGCCTTCTCAAATAACGTGACCGCATCCATAGACGCCTCAGGCCGGATTTCAGTCACCGATAAATCTTCGGGATCCAGCCAGCTTGCCCTCGCCATTGGCGAACCTTCCGGGAGAGGACTTGATTTTGGCACGGTTCTCTCGACCAATACGGGCGGCCAGACCGGTGGTTTATCTTTAGACATAACCGCTTCCAATGACGGCAGTGATCACCTTGTTCTCACCAATAATAGCTACGGAAGTAAAAGCTTCACCATATCGGAGGATAACCACCTTTTATGGAACTCAGATCAAACTGTCAATAACGGTGCGGACGTAGCAGGAACCATCAACGGTGAGGACGCCACCGGGGCCGGACAGATTCTGACAGGGAAGTCCGGCAACGCCAACACGGAAGGGCTTTCTGTAAAGTACACCGGAACAGCCACTGGGGATGCCGGAACCGTCAAGTTAACCATCGGCACGGCAGATCTTTTTGACCGCACACTTTTTAATATTACTGATCCTTACAGTGGCTACGTCACTTTCAAGGAGACATCTCTTCAAAACAGTATCGATAACTTCACAACAAAAATAAACCGGATGAATGACCAGATTGCACAAAAAAAAGAGCAGATGACCAATGAATTCGTGGCAATGGAAACAGCGTTAACTAACATCCAGAATCAAAGCAACTGGCTTACCTCGCAGACTACTGCTGCAGCCAACGGATGGAAATCATTATGACAATTATGGTCTCAAATAAGGAGGAGGGAATATATGTACGGTAAAGGCACCGGAGCCTACCAGAGAACAGGAGTATTGACAGCAGACCCCAAGCGCCTGGTTCTGATGTGCTATGAGGAAGCGATACGGAACCTGAAGATTGCCAAAGCAAAGTACATCTCACGTGATTACGAAGAAAAAGCGGCGGCGTTAATTAAAGCGCAGGATTTTATTTGTGAACTCAACTCCGCACTCGATTTTAAAAAGGGAGGCGAAGTAGCCTCAAACTTGCGCGCCCTTTACAATTACATGATGCTTTGTTTGACGGAAGCGGACTTGAAAAGAGACTTAAGAGCGATAGACCACATAATCTGGATGCTCATGGAACTGAAATTGGCCTGGGAGGATATCCTCCTTAACGGCAATTCCACCAAGGACATTACCTCCGGTCTGCGGCGCATTGCTGATATAGATAAAAAAAGCACACAGGCCAGAGAGATGAGGGCATAGAAATGACAGAGAAATCACGGTCAGCATCCACCGACTTATCCAGGCTCTGCGGCTTACTGGAGAAGAAAATCGCTATTTTTAAAGACTTTATCTCAGCAACTGTATCCCTGAAGGATATGATTAAAGAGCATAACGTGGATGCCATTGAAACGATGATTGCCCGGCGTCACGACCATATAGTCTTCATCAACAGAATAGACGACGAAATTCGCATGATCAGGGAGACAAATTCATCCTACGAGGCAATGCTTGACCCGGAAACACGGAAACGCGTGCAATCTCTCATGAAGATGGTCGAGAATGTCATTAGCAAAACCTTGCGATTAAATCAGGATTGTGAGGCGGCGGCGGAAAATGAGCTCAGCAAGCTGAGAGAGGGTTTATCCGGACTCGGCCATCGTGAAAAATGGTTCAAGGGTTATGGAGGAAAATCCTGGGAGCCTCGCTTCCTGGACGTTCAAACATAGTGTGCAAAAAAGGCTTAAGGTTTTTCCAGGAAATGCCGATAAATAAATTACAAGGAGCGGTATGAGAAAATGGACATGGCAATTTCAAATATAAATGCGGCGATACCGATGAGTCCTGCAATTACATTGTCTGGTTCTGCAGCGGGAAATAGCCCTGCACAAGCGTCTCACGAACCCAGCGCCATAAGTGCCGCAGCGGCCGATCAATTGCTTCAGCAAATTCAAAGCAACATGGAATCCATGAATATCGGTCTAAGCTTCTCCAGATACGGAAATAAAGGTGAGGAAATATCTGTGATTGTCACGGATAAAGATACGGGAAAAGTGATTCGTGAAATCCCCCCTAAGGACATTCAAGACCTGCATACGAAAATAGGGGAATTAATTGGCTTGATTTTCAGTCATTCGGTTTGAAGAATAATACCGCGCCATATTGATCCCAGTTGCCCGCCATCGGGTAGCTGCCTCGCAATCGTCCTGCCTTTCACTTCCTTGATCAACAGAAAACCCATTGGCTATTTGCCCGTCGCTGTCAAGTAATACTGTACAGGATATTTCACGTCCTCGAGGACAATCTGTTTTGCAATCTTCTTCTTGGCATTGATCACGAGAGGTGCTCTGAGATTCATGGATACAGAAAAAGGATTTTGACAGATAGTCAAAATAGCCAGAAGGACTACGTCCTCTGCTTCTTCTATTTCGAGAAGCTTTACATCATTATCGCTTAGCATCGGTTCATAGTCTGCTTTTACAGAATATGGGTTGATCACGACAAACACAATTGCACCGTCGTCAAGAGACTGCAACCACCAGAAGGGGTTATTATCATCCCTTATATGCAATACATATTTCTTCAGATGTTCAAATCCGAGAATACCTCCCCGCATATCGATGATCTTAGATTCATCTATATCGATCTCCCCGAAGCGCGTGGTTACAATATTCACGCTGTTAACCTCCCTCTTTTGATAAGAGATTTTTCAATCCATCCCAGAAGTCAGGCAAGGTTTCCTTCTCCATGCTCGCCACCTTCACGGCCTGCATATTCTGTTCTCTTATGAGATGGTAAACTTCCTCCCGATGAACGGCAATGTGGGGTGGGGCATCGATCCCCAACTTGATCTGTTTTCCCTTGGCTTCCAGAAAAGTAATTTTAATATCATCACCGACCGTGATCGACTCACCCAACTTCCGTGTCAGGATTAACATCGCCCCACCTTTCGCACGAGGATATCCAATCCCCGTTACCTGATAAAATTCAAGATTGAATTACTGGTCAAATTCGATGCTATTTGATATGAAGCCTGCAGGGCTACTTGTTTCGTTTGGTATTCTGTAATCAACTTCGCCATGTCAGCATCTTCGATATTCGAAGTAAGCCCGGTTATGCGCGTATCCATATCGGTGAGTGTGGAACTCGATGTATCCAAACTGTTTGTCCGCGTCCCACATTGCGCAATGTAACGTGTGATTTGATCCTGTGCCTTTTTGAGCGGATCAAGCTGATTTGCTATGCCCGTCGCATCGTTATTCTGCAGGGCTGTTTTCAAGTCGTTCAACGTCTGGAAAATGTCGGCAGTGCCTTGTCCCTGACTGGTAAACGCCGCCTCTCCCGTGGTGCTGTAATTCATCGTGACGCCCTTCCCGACTTCACTGGCAAGCTCTTGACCGTCACCATTATAGTAACCGGCCGCATAGGCATGGGCATAGAACACATCGTTTGCGGCAAACGTGCCGGCACCACCGGTAAAATTCAGTTTTACTCCGTCACCCAAATCAACAATCCCCGAAAGATCAGTTTTTACTATTCCCCAGGTTTTGCCCCCATCGGAGGAAATCTGGTAGGGAGTTGCACCCAATGGCAAGCCTCCCGTCACAATTTTCACCGCGTATGTATTGTTAGCGGTCCCCGTATATGCTGCGCTCGCATCCAAGCTGACTACTCCCGTATAGGCATCCCCGCTTGCTTTAACGGGGACATCTATGTGCGCTGCCTGAGCAGCTGCGGAAAATGGCTCCGTATCTGTCCTTGTGCCGGAAAAGATATAGCTGTTTCCGAACTTTGCATTAGCCAGAGAAAGGACCTGGTCAATAAGCGGCTGAAGGGAATCGGCTGCAATCTGCCTTGTTGATGCCGATGCCGTCGCGGTGGACTGCGAGATTACTGTCTGCTGAATTGAATTAAGAATATCATTCACACTCGTCAAATTTGATTCAGTGGTGGAAAGCCATGACTTGCTGCTGTCTACGTTCTTTTGGTAATTGCTGATCTGCGCCTTTGCGCTCCTGTAATTCAGTATTTTACCCATGCCGGTAGGGTCATCAGACGGCTTGTTAACCTGCTTCTGGCTGGACAATTTTATCATCAGTTCGTTATTAGCATTCTGAATATTGGATATACTGTTATTCAGCAGGTTGAATTTCATTTGATCGGCAACACGCGTAATCATAATCTCCCCTTTTTCCATTTCCCAAATAGATTAGGTTATGCACCATCTCGATAACTATATTAACTCATTATGAACTTATAGCAGTGTCAATCCCCAGATTAATTAGAGTGCCCATCATTGTATTAACCGTTGCTACCAGCCTTCCCGCCGCGTTATAAGCCGCCTGGTACTTAATGAGATTCAACATCTCTTCATCAAGAGAAACACCGGAGACTGCCTCCCGCTGATTTTCCACCTGGTTCATTACGGATGTTTGATGGTCAAGGCTGTTTTGTGCATTTACAACATCCTGGCCGACGCGGGATGTCAGAGACTCATAAAAATTGTCGATTGTCATGCCGCTTCCCATCAATGAGGCATCATCCTTTATGGCTGCAATGGCACTGGCGTTATCGCCGTCAGTATTGACAGTTGTCCCGGCGGCAATCTTCCTGACGTCGGCAACAATTGATGGATCGACTTGCATATCTCTGGCAGAAGTTGAGGCTGTCGAGAAAAAGTCCCCGCCCACATTACCATTCAGGTCATAGCCTGAGCTGTGCAGGCTATTGACTCTCGTGATGATTGTTGATGCCATACTGTTAAGGTCATCGAGATAACCCACAACCTTGGTGTCCCTGATGTCAATGAGCCCGGCAAGTTTTCCACCCTTCAGGTCGCCGTTGATTACCTCATTTGGCGTGTCTGAAAAAACAATATCATAGAAACTCGCGTTATTTGTATTGACTTTCACTTGGAGATTCCAGACATTCGTCCCTTCCACAAGGGATCTCCCGTTGGAAATAAAAACATTCAGCGAACCATTGGCCTCTTCATAGTAATTCACATCCACAATCTGGCTGATCTTCCGTAAGAGCTCCGTTCTCTTGTCGCGCAGGTCCGCCGCGGTTCCGCCGCTGTTCTCAATCTGAACGATCTTATCATTATAATCGGCCATCTGGGCGAGATCGTTGTTCAGTTCTGTCACGTCGTTGGAGATTTCCTTATTTGTGTCGTTCTGCGTATTAATAAGTTCATTCGCCTTCTGCCGGAACATGGAGGCCAAACTCTGGGAGACGGAAACCAGGCTGTCTCGCGTAGTGACGTCGCTGGGATTGGTAGAGAGTTGCGACCAGGCCCCCCAGAATTGTGATAGCAGGTCACTTATACCCCCGCCGGTACTTTCATTGAAAATACCTTCCACATTATTGAGGACGTCCAACTGGGATTGACTGTACGCACCGTACTGTTCCTGCTGAACCACCTGTGCGTCGAGATACTTGTCATAGAGCCTCTCTATATCCGTTATCTTAACCCCGATTTGCTGTTGATCCGTCGCGGCATTAAAGACGCCGATAGACCCGAAGTCGGGCCGCAATCTCGAATACCCCGGGGTATTAACATTGGCTACATTGGAACCGGTGACATTCATCGCCGTGAGATTGGCTAATATGGCGTCCCTTGCAGTATTTAATATACGACCTATATCTCCCATGGTTCACCCTTCCGTTTGCACTAATTTCCCATTTCTGGCTACGGGCCTTATTTTCCCCGACGGCATGTAGCAGGCCGAAGCTGAAGAAAGGAGGCTATGAATAAAATCGACAGATCCCTGCAAGAAATGAAGCGAATAATTCAGTAGTTCTTTATTATTTTGATTCATTTGCCTGCTCTTGGCGAGGAGCGTGTTCAGCGTGGATTGGCATTCCTGCAGCTCCGTCTGCTGGTCAGAACCGGCGTGTGAACAAAGGATGGTTAGATTGACCTCGTCTTCTTCAAGATCGAGCGTCTTTGCTATTTTCCTGACAAGCTTTAGTCTACCCTCTTCCAACATCTTCGCCTTCAGTATTACTGTTTCCTTCTTGCTGTTACTTTCAAGAAGCCTCTCGAGCGAAGGTTTCAATAGTATTATCTTTTCGTGCGCAATCGTGGCTTGAAGCTCTCTGTAAACCACGATTTCTCTTTTCAGAAGACCTATCAGCGAATCAATAAGAGGATACAGATCCGTATGAAGACTCATATTTTGCTCTTGTATCATATCCAAATCCCAAATATGCAGCGACCTCAGTACGCAAGATGAATGACCAGAATATCACTGCTAGGGAGTGTAAAAACGAGGCAGTCCCCCGGTGCAATGACCAGACTCCGCTATTCAAAGTTCTGCGTAATCTCAGCCATTATGCAGAGTCAGGCAACACAGCCCCAATCTACATGAATGATGCGGCGGGCTCTTGAGGATGAAACATCTGAGGAAAATGGAAAGAATTTTTTAGGCTAATATATCTAAAAGAGACTCTGACACCATTTTCTCAGCAATTTTTTGTCCGTTTACATCATAAGCGCCCTTATCAACCTTATCCTTCAATTCGCGAACCTTATCTTCGCGAACATCAGGAAGCTGGTTGACAGCGTCCCGCAATTGCTGGATGTCTCTTGCCTTGGTGGAAAGATTTACTTTCTCCTCCGGTGCCGCATTTCCGCCTACTTTCTGGCTTGACTCTTCCTGTACCTTGTCAGCCTTCTGGTACTGCTGAACAGCCTGGATTGCGGCATCATCAACTTTGGAAATTTTCATCTTACGAATCTCCTTATGATTCTTCCTTTAGCATACTTATCGGCAAGAAGACAACAAAACTTTAATTAAAACTCTTCTATCCCTCCTAAAGACGATTGTTCAACTGTTTAAAAAGGGTATCCTGTAAGCCCGCTCCTTTCCCTTTATTTGCCAATTCTTCGGCAATTTTTTGATCAAGCATCATGTTATAAGTATCTTTACCCGGACTCTCTTTCAAATAGCCGGTTTTAGGAATGCTTTGCCGCATGGCCTTAAACATGTAGTACACGAGAATGGATTCAAAATCGGCACATGTCTTTTTCAGCTTTCCTTCCTTGTCAACCGGCGCCTGCCCCTCCAGTTTCCCGGCACTTTTTTGAGGTGTCGCCTGCTTCAGAAGTCCGATTTTATCTGTGATCATATCCGGCATGATTAGCCCCTGTCCTGAAATACCTATATAATCCTGAGATCAGCTTGCAGAGCACCCGCAGCCTTTATCACCTGCATGATGGTTATGAGGTCCCTCGGCGAAACACCGATTGCATTGAGGGCCCTCACGACCTCCTGGATCGTAACGCCCCTCGGGACTACGAGGAGTTGCTTCTTTTCTTCCATCACTGTCACCTGACTCTCCGGTGTCACCACAGTTTGACCGCCCGCACCCATTATCACGCCGCCGTCTTTGATCGGCGCACTCCCGACAGGTGCGCCCGGTGCAAATGGAAGGGGTTGGGAAACCTTCTTTTCCTCCTTTATTTGAATACTCAGGTTTCCATGAGCTATCGCCACCGTAGATATTCTCACGTTCTCGCCCATGACAACCGTACCCGTTTTTTCACTCATAACCACTACTGCGGTGGAATCGACAGGCACATCGAGATTCTCGACAAGCGCGACAAGCTGCACCATGCTCATATCCACATTCTTCTTGACTCTTACCGTGACCGAACCCGAATCGACAAGCTTTGCCTCTACATTCTGTATTGAGCCGTTGATCACCTCTGCCAGATGAGTCGATGTAGTAAAATCATGCTGGTAGAGATTGATGCCGAGCATCCTGGTTTTTTCAAATTCAAATGGCAGCTCTTTCTCAACGGTAGCACCGTTTGTAATACGCCCGGCAGTCGTGTGATTTTTCGTGACGCCTCCGCCGGCGGCGCCGCTTGCAGAGAAACCGCCGACAGTTACCGGCCCTTGGGCAACCGCATAAACCTCACCGTCGGCGCCTCTTAAGAGGGTCATGAGCAGCGTGCCGCCCAAAAGGCTCTTCGCATTGCCTATGGAGGAAACGTCAACATCAACCCGTGATCCATATTTTACGAAGGACGGCAGTTTCGCAGTGATCATTACCGCTGCAACATTATCGGCCTTCACGTCTCTGCTCGTCGGTATGACAAGCCCCTGACGATTCAACATGTTTACAAGGGTCTCCCTTGTAAACCCATTTTTCACGTCATCGCCCGTACCATTCAAACCGACGACTAATCCGTAACCGATCAACTGGTTATCCCTGACGCCGCCAATACTTGCGATGTCCTTTATCCTCGCCGCCGCCGCACTGTCCGCAAGAATTAGAGAGAAAAGGATGCATGCGATCATCATACGTATTTCTGCTAAACGTCTCGTACGCGTTACCATAATCTGCCTTCCTTCAAAATATTAGAACGGCCATACCCAGTCCACGATGCGGGTGAGCCAGCCCGGCCTCATTTTGTCATCCACCACGCCCTTACCGGTATAGACAATCTTTGCATCGGCAAGATATTGGGACAGGATTGTGTTGTCTGTTGCTATGTCATCAGGTCTGATAATACCCGTCAGTATCAAATACTGATCTTCTGCATTGACGGTGACTTGTCTTCTCCCCTCGATGATAAAATTCCCGTTTTCCAGGATATTCATCACCCTCGCCGACATCGTCGCCGTCAGATTACCGTCCCGTTTGGTTTGCCCCACTCCCTTGAGAGAATTGGAAGATGCGCCGCCGGAACTTATGCTGGTTGTACCCTTTCTCAGTAAATCCAGTACTCCCGATTCTAATCCCAAGAAAGACGTAACACTTGAACTATTAGTTGTATCCCTGCTGGTAGTCGTGTTCGCATTATTGCCTCCCACGGAGCTTTCACTCACCACAATCGTTACCACATCATTTACGCGCTTTGCCCTCCTGTCCGCGAAGAGAGAATTTGCTGAATTTTCGCCCGCCCAGATAGTTCCCGGAAGAGCTGTCTTCTTAATCTCCGGAGGAGCAAATTGCGGATGATCGGCCTGATGATAAAGGTTCTTCGAACACCCCACAGCAAAGATAAATGCGCAACATATCAGTAAAGTCTCAACATATCTGGAACGTGTCATGTTATTGCCCTCTAAAAATCTACTCTGACGGAAGAATCGTCGATGACTTTTGCATAGACGATTTTGTTTGATGATATATTTCTTACTTTTATGAAATCGCCGCGGCTTCCGTCTTCCTCGGAAAGTCCGAAAGTCACGATCATCATGGGTCCATTTTCCAGCACGATCTTTACCATCTTACCCCGTTTTATAGTCTTTACGGTCTTAAGCATGTTCCGCTTGATTTCCATATTCTGTCGTATATCACTGTAAGCATGCTTGCCGACCACATCTTCCATCTGCGTTACAATATTTGCAGGGCTCTGGTTAAACCACCTGCGGACAAGTTTTACATCATCTGCATTTATTTCCGTATCTCGCGGCAGGAATTTGGCGCTCACTACGATGTCCATTGCCACTTCCATCCTGACGCGCACCGATTCCTCTCTGATGAGTGTACCGTCATCGTATATCCCCACTGTAAAGACCGAATCACCGATATAGGCCTCATCCTGCCTGCTTTTCACCTGACAGCTGATTTTCTCTCCCTGTACGGGCGGATCGGTTATTCTGCTCAGGAATTCTATTCTCAGGTTATCCTCTTTCCATGGCATATTGGTCTCTATATATTTCTTCACCAGCGCTTTTAATTCCTTTCCTTTAATGGATGCGACCTGTCCAGCAAGCGATGGCGGTACCGCAGTTGCAAGAAGAAATATCATTAAAGTAAGAATCACACCGGTCAGCTTATGTATTTTCATTGTCTCTTCACCCAGTTTTATATTCCTATCTCTTTAGACTGCTGACCATCTGTAGTATCTGGTCCGCGGTTTGAATCGCCTTCGTATTCATTTCGTAGGCCCTCTGGCCTGCTATCATTTGGACCATCTCATCGACAACATTGACATTCGACATCTCGACGGCGTTCTGCGTAATTGTGCCAAATCCCGTCTCTCCTGGATTTCCCTTTACAGGGGACCCGGAGGCATCACTCACGTCGTAAAGGTTTCTTCCGATACTCTTCAAACCGGCGGGATTGATAAACCGGACAAGTTCAACCCTGCCGCTTGAGAGTTTGTTTCCGCTCTTATCCATCGCTGCCCATGTCCCGTCCTGAAGTATCTGGAAGCTGACTGCATCCTGCGGGACGGTCACCTGAGGGGTGAGCTTGAGGCCTTCAGGATTGACCAGTGCGCCATCCTTATTAGTCATGAGGCTGCCCGCCTTTGTGTAGACCGTGCGTCCGCCATCATCGGTAACCTGGAAGAACCCATCACCTTCAATTACCCAGTCATACGCACTATCAGTCTGCTTAAAATCGCCCTGCGTGAACATTTTTTTAGTCGCCGATATTCTTGACCCCATACCGACCTCCACGCCAACGGGAACCTGGTTCCCTGCCGATGTCTCCGTTCCGGCTTTCTTACCCGCCTGATAGAGAAGATCCTGAAATTCAGCCCTTGCTTTCTTGAAACCCACGGTATTCACATTGGCCAGGTTGTTCGCCACTACATCCAGATTGAGCTGCTGCGCCTCCATTCCGGTCGCCGCTGTCCATAAAGACCTTATCATACAAAACCTCCCTTAATCATAACCTGCATGATGTTATTACGCTAATCTTCCTATTTGACTCGTCGCTAACTTATCCTGATCCGATATCGTCTGAATGACCTTCTGATAAAATTCTACAGACCGGTGCAGGTCAATCATGTCAGACATCTCTTTTACGACCTGCACATTCGAGAGCTCGATATGACCTTGCCTGACTAAGGAGTCATCCTTGTCCGCAACGCCGGCATTCCCTGGGTCCGAAAAAAGACACCCCTCCACCCTTGTTAAGGCCTGGGGATTCTTGAAGCTAACGATCTTCAAGGTATCAACGGGATTGCCGTCCACCATGATATCACCTTTTTCACCTACATTTATTTTGCCGTCAGGAAGCTTGATCTTGCCGGCCTTGCCAAGGACATAACCGCCATCCGTCGTAACCAAATTACCCTCTTTGTCGATTGTAAAATTGCCCTGTTTCGTGTAACTCGTCCCGTCTTTGGACTGAATGGTAAAGAACCCCTCACCATTAATAGCAATATCCAGAGGATTGTCGGTTCGATGTATTGTGCCGGGGGAATAATCGACAACGACCTTGGGAATAAATGCCATCCCTTTATCCGGGTCGGGTGTATTGTAAAATAACTTCACCGCCTTGAATCCGTTGGTGCTGCTGTTGACGACATTGTTTGCGATGAAATCCAGCTGATCGAATGTCTGCTGGTAAACATTTGACATTTCGCCGATGCTGTAGATCATTATTCTTGCCCCTCCACGTTTGAGCTTCCAAAGTGCAATTCACATGCCAATGACAAAATAACTGCGCATCTTGGACTCTCGGATCACCAAGCATAATGGCATACAGAGATGCAATGTAAGAATTGGAAATCAAAAGAATATTTCTTTACGTCTATGGGAGATGCGGGGCAACGGAACGGTCTATCGGGCAACATCGATAATCGCGGACCAGAAGGGGTAGGCAAATAGTTATGGCCGGGAAAAATTTTCCCTTCTTGCCTTCTCATTGAGAGAATAGACAAAGGCAAGTATCTCAGCAACAGCTTTGTACAAGACGGGCGGGATCTGCTCGTCGATTTCAAGTTTACTCAAAATCTGGACGAGATTCGGATCTTCCTTTATAGGTATCCTGTTTTTCTTCGCTATATCGATAATTTTTTCCGCGACAAGGCCCCGACCTTTAGCAGCAAGCACCGGCGCCGCGTCCTTCGCGGGGTCATACTTAATAGCCGCCGCCACGCGTATCTTTTCATCTTTTTTTGCCATTACGATTTTCCGTATACACTAAATTGCGAAATTTTCTTAAAAGCGGGCGTCCCTTCCTTAAGCCAGAAGACGGCTTGACCACAAAACAAAGCAAGTTTCAGGAAGACGCTTCACACCCATTTAGGCAAAGAGATCGATTACCTCACTGTTAAACACTGCACGGTCCTGATAATAGTCTAACTTTTCTTTTTCTAAATCCAGTCCTTTAACACAGTTTAACGTGTCGATCTTACAGCCGAGAGCGAGAAGACTTTTCCGAAGTTCTATGAGTGAGGACGAAATAAGATCACATACATTCTTATCCGCACATTTGAGAACACAGTCGATCTTATCTCCTTTCAACTCTGCATTGATTATCATGTCGCCGAGAATATCCATGCTCAAAAAGAAGATTATGCGATATTGACCTTTCTCTCCCTCATTTTTGGAACTACGGTCATATTCCACAAATATGTCGCCCTTTCTTATACCGTCCGGGAATACGATCGGGATCTGGAAGAGATACTTGTTCTCGGCCTCTTGCAAAACGATATTAATAATCTGTTGGGATTCAATTGTCTTGATGGATGAATCAACGTGCTTAGAGAGACCGGCGAGCGCTATCTTTTCTTCACGGTCAAGGGAGTCCTGGTTCATGAGCAGATTATGAAGATCAGAAGACAACTCCGTCAATAGGGTCTTCAGATTTGCAGCTTGAATATCGCCGTTGCCGATATTCGATCTTCCCTCGGCAACCTTCCTCAACTGGCTCTCCATGGTGAGGCCGAGCTTGCTAAGATAGTCTGCGAGAAAATTACTGCCCTTCGTCTCCGCTGAATAGAGCAGTGATTTCAAAAGAGTGAATATTTTCTGAAAATCCGCCCTGGGCAGATAACGCAAGAGTTTGCCGAGATCGGCTGAATTGAATTGCCTTATAGCCTCTGTCATCATGTTTGACAGGGCATCAGGATTTGACCTGTGCCATTTCAGGTAGCTTGCAAGATCGGATTCCTCCGAGAAACCTCCTTCGACAATGCGCAAGACTAACTGCGGATGAACGGTTTCCACCTTCACCTGGATCCTGTCGCCGGCATTTAATTGCACCTCGGAATCCGCCTGCATACTGACGCCCTTGAGCGTTATCAGCATCTTCTCGTCACCCATTTTATCGATAATACCGGCTTCCAGTATTTCACCAATCGATATGCCGGGAAAAGTGATGGGATTTTTGCCGTGTATCTGTGCTGGATTTAGCTTCGGATTGGAAATTGTCGGAACAAAAATGAAAGACATCAGATATTCTTATATTTAAGGCTTGTGCCTGGTGCTATCGAGATCGATGATCAGATCTATCTCCCCTTCCGTCAGTTCCAATCTTTGCGATATTTCTTTCCTGGATAGACCCTGCTTTACCAGGGAAATGACCTGCTCATACCTGTTATCCAGATTATCCTTATCGGCACGGGGAACAGCGGCCAAGAGCTTTTTATATTCAATCCTTGATTCTTCAACCAAGGTTCTCAACTTGCCTTCTTTTTCGTCCAGGATATAGGCGATCTCTTTTAATGCCTTCCTGCTTTCGTTCATTACTTCCAGGAGATGGTTCGTAGAGACCTGAGACTCGCCAAGCAGGTTCCTGAATTCCATGAGGGAATTTTCATCAAGTCCCCCCCGTCTCTTCTTGACTTCCCTGTTGACGATGACAATTAGAATTATAATTGCGAGACACAGGATTACATCAGCAAGCAGCAGGCTGAAAAGTAGTAGGTTCACGCTCATATCAGACCTTTATATCGATCAGACCCCCCTGTTCAGGGTCATCCGCATCTCCGGTTTCTTGCTTCATTTCCATCTCTTCTGCGCCTTCTGCCTCGGATTTCATTTTTTTCTGGCGTCTTTCCTTCTCCTCCTCACCTCTTATTTTTGACTTTTCCGTCTCTTCAGAATTCTTTACAGCCTCTTTCAGGTGCTTCGTCTCCTCACTCAACTGAACACTGAAATATCTCTGCTGCATGTCCGGATGCTGCTGCTGCGTCTGTTGGACACGCTCCATGGAATTTGACTGAGTCAGTATTTGCTGTAAATCAACGGGCCTGAGCACGACTCTTCAACTCCCCTCTCTTAATCGTGAGAAACCTGGGCAAAACCTGCGTTTCCCGTAGGTTCAGCGATCCGTCTCTCAGGATGCGCGATCAAGAAGATACGGATTGCCCTCTTACCATTCTTCCCCGTGTAACTCACCCGGGTTTGCTGCGGCAATACAACATAAAGAAGTATGTATATCATTAATCGTCATAACAGCCCTTTAACTTTAGTCTCCGTATTGGCGTTTCGCCTGGTAAAAAGGGATCAATACGCTTATAGTATTCAAACCTTCCTCGCTTGTTATGTCAAAGCCGGCGCCCCATTTTCTCAACAGCGAAAAAGCGCAATGCAGAGCACCTTCTCCGGTTCCTTCCGGAGAAGAAGCAGGACCCTGCACTTCGTCGAGCAATAGTCTCTTGAGATTATCGGAAATGGGAAGCCCACGATTCTGGACCTTCACGCATACCTGTCCATTTTCAAGTTGTGTTGAAACATATAGTTCCTTCGTGGCACTTTCCTTCATGGCAACCGTCGCGTACCTGATCAATGTTGAAAAGGCCAGGGAATAGTCAGCCGGGGCTCCTCTGACCTCCGGTAGTTCTCTGTCGAGCTGGAGAGTCTTCTTGACGCTATGCTTGAAATCCAGATAAAAATCGAAAAATCTCATCTCGAGTTCAATAAGTTCTGACAGGTTTACTTTTTGTGCGGTCCGATCGCCGATGGCACAAAATTTCCCCATGACGGTCTGAAGAAGTCCGGAGAGTCTGTCAGCTTCACGCGCGATGGAGTCAACGTCACGGACCAGTTTTTTGTTGCTCTCCTGATTAGACGTATCACTTTCCGCATCAGCTCTCTTCATGATATCCATTAGTTTTCTCTGCAGCAGCCTGGAGCGCCCCATGATGCCGTTTAAGGGATTAGCAAAATTATGAACTATGCCGGGCACCAGTTCTTCGGTAAATGTTTCCTGAAACGATTTCTCCAGAAAGCTCTGAATTTCCTGGTAATGCATATTCTTATTTTCTTTCTGATCAGCGGGCTTCATTTCCCCTGTTCCCTGATCTTTACGGTCTTCGCCAAACACAATCTCATTTCCTGTTATTGATGATCGTGTTCTGCAACATCTTCCAGGCCTTCTCCGCTTTTACCTCTTCGGCATCACCTGGGCTTTCTTTTGCTGGACGGCCGGTAGAGTATATCGTAACAACGTTGCCTTCCTTGTCCTTCACTTCCCTCACGCCCATCTGGTCGGAAGGATTCTCCTGCCTTGCATCCCTCTCCTGTTCCAGCATCATTTGAATTGTTTTATCGCTCACGCCCGCCTTCTTTAACTTTATGATCTGATCGGGCGTCAATGCATAGCATGGACTCAAAGAAATATTCACGAAAATAAACAGCAGAGCAAGAAGAACATTCTTCATGGCGTCATTCCTTCCGGTTAGCTGATAAAACTGATATTTATTGAAGCCCTCCGCGGCAAAGTGCGGAGAATTTTCAATTCTTAACGAACAGTATCATCCGGCATTCACCCGCTGCCGAATTCAGCAATTACATGGAGACGAGATTTCATAGTAACATAAATCTCGTAAAATATACTTCCTTTATTCCTCCGCCGAGGACGCGGTCTAATTCATCCCGCATTTCCTTTTTCACGATGCTGTAGGATTTTGACGATATCAGCGCATACTTGCCCTTATTCTTTAAGGCATCATATGCCTTCTTTCTTGTATCCAGTTTGTTTGCTGAGATATTCTTGTCCGGATTCATCACGAGCGTAATATCACAGACAAGCACCCGGTAGTGCCCCTGTTCGTCCGTGAGGTCAATTATGAAATTATCAAGGGTCTCGACATTTTCCGGTATTGGTCTCGCCTCTGCAAGTTCTCTCCCGGAGTCGATATGCGAATCATTCCTTGCAGGAAATATCATGAAAGAGACGCCGATAACACAAAGGAAGGTGAAAAGGACGGCCGTGACGATAAGCTTTTTTCTCGTCAGCCATTTCCAGCCTTTTTTTCTTCCCGCCGTCTCCCCTTCCTCATGAGGCTCCTCTGCAGCGGGAACATCCAATTCATCCAAGAGATCAAGATCTACTTTTCGCACCATATCAATGGACCTTTTTCATATCAAAACAGACTTTAACGATATACTCCCCGGAGTTCCTTCAGGCTTCCTCTCAGTCTCAAAATGGCCTGCGTATGAAGTTGGCAGACCCTTGACTCCGTCAGATTCACCACCCTGCCTATCTCTTTCATGGTCAGTTCCTCATAGTAATAAAGCGACAAGACCAATCTCTCTTTCTCGGGCAGCGTCTCTATGGCCTTCTTCAATATACCCTTCAATTCATTGGTCGCGAGAAATGAGAAGGGGTTCTTCTGCTCTACGTCTTCGAGAAAATCGTAATTCTTATAAGTCTCATGATAATCCGGAGGAAGGTCTTCGCTGCTGAGAAGCGTTATCCCTTTTGCCTCATCAAGTACCTTATGGTATTTCTCGAGGGAAATATTGAGATACCGGCACATCTCCTCTTCATCCGGCGGCCTGCCCAGCATTTTTTGAAGGGAAGAGAAGGATTCCTCCAGCTTTGAATGCTTGCTCCTCGTCGAGCGGGGCATCCAGTCCCTTGCCCTCAGTTCATCGAGCACAGCGCCCCGGATTCTGAAGCTGGCATATGTTTCGAACTTCACATTTCTTTTCTTATCAAACTTTTCGATGGATGAAATCAAACCGATGACACCCACATTTATCAAATCTTCCTTGACATTTAAATGTGATGGCAGCCTTGCGGAAATCCTCTCGACTATATTTTTCACGAGAGGGGCATATTTCATGACGAATTCATCACGCTTCTTCCTGTCCGTGACGAGTTCATCACGCCTTTTTCTATCCATGATCCCCACCAACGATGGCTCGTGAAAAAAATTTCATGCTTCCGAAATTATACTTCTCGGGTCTTTCACGGGATATCTTCTTAGCTATTGATGACAGACATTTGGTCGCTTGCGCATAAGGGTAGATTTCCGTGAACATCCTCTGCTGCTTCACTGCTTCCGTTACTTTGTCATCATAGATTATATAGCCAAGATATTCAATGGAAAGATCGAGGAAGTGCTCCGTAGCTTTGCTTAATTTCGTAAAAACCTCCTTGGCCTCGTGGGAATTCTTTACCATATTGACGATGAGCAATATTCTCTTTTCGGCGCGACCCTGATAGAGCAATTTAATCAGGGCATATGCGTCCGTCAGGGAAGTCGGTTCCGGCGAAACAACGACAATTATCTCCTTGGCAGCCATATTAAAATATAGAACGTTTCCCGTTATGCCGGCCGCCGTATCGATAAACACAAATTCAAAACCATCGTTCAAGTCATTCAGTTCGTCAATGAGTGCAAGCTTCTGGCCTTTGGAGAGTTCCGCCATCTCCTGGATGCCGGAAGCGGCAGGCAATATCTTGATGCCGCCCGGGCCGGGTACAATCACTTCCGCCACGGACTTCTCGCCGAGGAAGACGTGATGCATGTTGTATTCAGTGGATATCCCCAGGATGACATCGATATTAGCGAGCCCCATGTCCGCATCAAGAATTAGAGTTTTCTTCTTCATTCTCGAAAGCATATAGGCAAGATTAGCCGTTACGAACGTCTTTCCTACCCCTCCTTTTCCGCTGGTAACTGCAATGACCCTGATGTTCTCTTTTCCCCCGTCGCCGGCTGCATCGCCTTCATGCTTGATTATTGACGCCATCTTATGAACCCCTTTGTCTGTTTCCTTCATCATTCTGAGAACCGCGGCCTGATCCACTTTATTCCTCCATAATCTGCGACTGATGCATTATTAGTTTCGCAATTCTTCCCGGATTAGCATCTTCTATGTCATTAGGCACATTCTGCCCAACGGTCAGATAAGAAACTGGTTTGCCAACTTCATCAATCACATCATACATGGCGCCTAAGCCTGTCGCTTCGTCCAGTTTTGTAAATATGATATTATCGTAATTAACCATGTTGAACCTGGAAGCTGCCTCCAGCATATTTTCCCTGCTCGCCGTCAAACTCAAAAGGAGATTGGTCTCAACAGGAACGCCGATGCTCAAAAAATCTTGCAGTTTTTCTATGTAGCCCTGATCTTTGCGACTCTTTCCCGGTGTATCAACCATGACCAGGTCTCTGTCGGAAAACCTGCTTAAGGCCTCTTTAAAATCCGCCTTTTCGGAAACCACCTTTATGGGAAGCCCCATTATCTTTGCATAGGTCTTTAATTGATCGGCCGCTGCTATTCTGTAGGTATCTGCCGATATAAGACCGACTCTCATTTTCTCACTCATTGCATACCGGGCCGCCAGTTTGGCCAAGGTCGTCGTCTTACCGACACCTGTGGGACCGACAAAGGCGATGACACCTTTTCTCCTTCTCTGACTCGTAACAGGGATGGAACCCGTGATCTTATCTTCCAATAGCTTGCAAGTATTATCGAAATTATCCGCCTCGTCTATTGTACTGGCCAACTTGTAAGCCCTTTCACGGGATACGCCGTTCGCCACCAAGAGATAATAGATCTTCGATGCCGGCCCGGGAAACAAATTCTTCTCCCAGGTGCCGAGAACATTCATCAGGGTGTTCATATGCTCCCTTAATTCACTGAGTTCTCTGCGAATGGAATCTTCTTTTCTCATGTCCCTGATAAGAGATTTCATCTCAGTAAGATCGCTTCTGATCATATCCATCTCTGCCGGGACGCTCGGGCGCTTGCCGCCGCTTTCATGCGTCTCACGCGGCTTTTGGGAATCAACATCTATTTTGCTTGCATCCCTGGCGGCGGTTACCTCAAAGAGCGGCACTTTCCCGCCCCTCAACCTCTTTGTCGACAGGACAACGGCTTCTTCCCCTAAATCCTTCCTAATCTTGTTCATTGCTTCCTGAATGCTGCCTACTTCATACCTTTTGATCTGCATTTTACAACTCCACCATGCCCAGCGAATTAATATTCACGTCGTGCGTGATCTCATTGTGGGAAAGGATAATTATATTTGGGTAAAACCTTTCCAATACCTTCCTTAAATGAACCCTTATTTTTGGCGAACAGAGGACTATCGGCTGAAGTCCTCTTGTAGTAAATGTACTGATAAATCTCTGAAGATTATTGACTATTCTCTGTATCAGATTGGGATCTGCGACAAGGTACGATTCATGTTCGGTATGCTGGATGGCATTGTTGATATGATCTTCAATCTCCGGCGAGACAATTACAACAGAGATGTTTCCTCTGTCGTCCTTATACTGTTTTGATATAGTCCTCGCCAATGCCTGCCTCACATAGCTGGTTAGCAGATCGACATTTTTTGTGATCGGCACGTAGTCCGCCAGAGTGTCCAGTATCGTAAGGAGGTCGCGAACGGAGATCCGTTCCCTCAGGAGCCTCTGCAAGACCTTCTGAACCGTTCCGAGAGGAATGACATTGGGAACAAGTTCCTCAACTACCTTGGGATGACTGAGGGCTAAATTGTCCAGGAGTGCTCTGACTTCTTCCCTGCCGAGTAACTCGTCGGCATGTGATTTGATTATTTCCGTCAAATGAGTCGTAGCCACAGTTGCGCAGTCAACAACTATAAGCCCCCTCGCCTGGATATTCTCCTTTTCCTTTTCACCCACCCAGAATGCCGGAAGGCCGAATGCCGGTTCCTTCGTTTCCACGCCCTTTATGATTGCACCTCTTTCCTCGGGCGCTATGGTAAGAAATGATCCTGGCATTAATTCACCCCTCGCTATTTCGACCCCTTTCAGAAGAAACGAATATTCGTTGGGTTTAAGCTGAAGATTATCCCTGATATGGATCGCCGGTATGATGAACCCCATGTCGAGAGCCAATTGCTTTCTCAAAGACTTGATTCTCTGCAGCAGTTCCCCGCCCTGCACCGCATCGACGAGGGGAATCAGGCCATAGCCGACTTCAAGTTCCATGAGATCCAACGCCAAGAGCCTTTCTACAGACTCTTTAGTTGGAACTGCCGGCGCTTCCTCCTTGATTACTTCTATTTTCTTTGCACGTCTAAAGAGGTTGAATGCCAAAAGACCGCTGAGCAGCGAAATGATCATGAATGAAACTTTAGGCATACCGGGAATAAGTCCGAATATGAAGAGCATTGCCGACGCCGTCGCTATGGCCTTAGGCTGGACGAGAAGCTGGCCGGTAAGGTCCGCGCCGAGATTGGAGGAAGCGGTGGATCTCGTGACCAGCATGCCCGCGGCAGTTGACACGATGAGAGCAGGCACCTGCGTTACCAGACCGTCACCGATAGTAAGAAGAGTATACGCGCGTGCCGCATCTCCCACATCCATGCCTTTCTGCAATACCCCGATAATCAACCCGCCCACGATATTGATTAATATTATGACTATGCCCGCGATTGCATCACCCCTGACAAACTTACTTGCTCCATCCATCGCTCCGTAGAAATCAGCTTCTCTTTCAGTATCGGCCCTCCTCCTTCGTGCATCCGCCTCTGTGATGAGGCCTGCATTCAGGTCTGCGTCAATGCTCATCTGCTTGCCGGGCATTGCATCCAGTGTGAACCGTGCTGCGACCTCCGCTATTCTCGTGGCGCCCTTGGTGATGACAACAAAATTGATGAGGGTAAGAACGAGGAATACTATGAGACCGACGAGATAATTTCCACCCACCACAAACGTGCCGAAGGCCTTGATAACCTGGCCGGCGGCCGCGGCTCCTTCATTGCCGCGAAGCAGAATCAGCCGCGTTGAAGCCACATTGAGTGATAAGCGCAGAAGGGTTACAGTAAGCAGGATGGACGGAAAAGAGGACAGATCCAATGGCCTCAGGACATACATGGACATAAGCAGGATAACAATGGAGATGGTAATATTGAACGAAAGAAGCAAATCGAGGAGGAATGTCGGCAGCGGTACGATCATGATTACAAGCACACCGATAACGCCGATGCCCAGAATGGCGGTCCCGCTCTTTTCCCACCCTTGAATAGAATCAGCCCTTGCGCCAGTCGCCATTTTGCTTTACACCGCCACCCTTTTTTCCTTCAAGCCGTAAATATAAGCCAGCACCTCGGCTACGGCCCTGTATAGATTCTCCGGTATTGTCTCTTCCACCTTCACCATTCTATACAATACCTGTGCCAAAGGCTTGTTCTCAATCACGGGCACATTGTTTTGCCTTGCCAGCTCTCTTATCCTTTCAGCGAGAAAACCTGCTCCTTTGGCCACAACAACAGGAGCAAACATCTTCATTTGATCATACACCAACGCCACTGCGATGTGGTCAGGGTTTGTGATCACTACGTCCGCCTTCGGCACGCTGGCCATCATCCTCTTCCTGGCCATTTCCCTCTGAATCCGCTTTATCCTCGCCTTTATCAGAGGGTCTCCCTCGGTCTGTCTGAATTCATCCTTTATCTCCTGCCTTGACATCCTGAGTCCCTTCTCATACTCCCAACGCTGGTACACATAATCAAGAACCGCCAGGACGACCAGCACCCACGAGGTCCTCAAGATGATTTTGAAGGAAACCGCCCCCATATAGACTGTTATATCCCCTACACTGCTATCCATCAGGGAAGGAAGTCCGTCTATTTCACCCTTTACCGTGACATAGGCGACATAACTTACGACGCACAGCTTTATTATATTCTTGATGAGTTCGGCAAATGATTTCAGGGAAAACAGTCTCTGAAACCCTTTGAAAGGATCAATCTTGGAGAACTGTGGTGCGATTGCTTCTGTCGAAAACAAGAATCCGACCTGGACAAAGTTGGCTAAGAGTCCCGCGATAAAGACCGTCAGAAGTAACGGCGCAATAAGGATAAAGAATTCATACGTCCAATTGACGGCAAGCGACTGAATATTATCGGTGTTGATAAGCAGGGTCCCGGATGATCTCAGGAATCCGCTTAAGTTTTCCATCATCTTCCTGACCAGGCGTGCTGAGTCAAAATTAAAATATGTAAGACAGGCAAGCAGGATCGCAACCGAGGCCACTTCCTGACTTTTTGCAACCTGCCCCTTTTTTCTTGCCTCTTCCTTTCTTCTCGGTGTTGCCTGCTCTGTTTTTTCCTGGTCTTTATCGTTGTCTGCCATGACTCAGTCTCTGCGATATCTCCCGAATGGTCCTTAAGAAGCCTTTATCAGAGCCGCCGCATTAAGCACGCGCCTCTTGAAGATTTGATGACGCTCAGTCAAAAAACTGTCTTCATTTACTGCATGAGACGGAGAAGCGAAATGATCTCTCCCTCAAGATTTGAGAAATAGCCCTCCACAACCCGCAGAAAGATAGGCAGTGTTAATCCGATACCGATAAGACCAACGGCTATCTGCAGGGGAAAACCGACGATGAATATATTAATCTGCGGTACCGTCCTTGCCACCAATCCCATACCCACGCTCATGAACATCAAAACGGCTATTATGGGCGCTCCTGTCTTGATTGCAACCTCCAGCATATTATTCACGAAGCGGAGAAGCAACTGCATCAACTCTCCCGAAAAATGAAACCCGAGAGGTGGAATTATTCTGAAACTTTCTCCCATCGCGTATAAGAAGATGTGATGGCCGTTCATGATCAGGAATATCAAGACGGCAACAAGATACTGAAACTGAGATATGATGGACACCTGCTCATTATTGATGGGATCGATTACATTCACAATGGAGAAGCCCATTTGAAAACCTATAAGCTGCCCGGCAAGCTGGATCCCGTCAAAGACCATCCGGGAGGCGAACCCAACCATGACGCCGATCATGATCTCACCGGCCATGCGGAATATCAGAGAGAAAATATCGGAACTCAGCTTCCATGCCCCCGTGGGAACGATGGGGAAGAGGAGAAGTGTAATCAATAGCGATAACCCTCCCTTGACCTTCAAGGGAACCGTACTGTCTCCCACTATGGGAATTGTCACAATCATGGCACTGACCCGAAGAAAGATCAGAACTAATATTTCCACCTGTTCTGCTGACATATTCGGCATATGCGAAAGATGAACTATCCGGAGAATTTCATGCTTGATACAAGTGTCAAAAATATCTTCACTTCAGATCACCGTATGTACGCGGGAAAATTTGACAAGATGTTTTGGGTGTACGTAATCATTATATTCAGCATCCAAGGCAATGATATGATGAGAGCAATCAAGACAGCCACGATCTTGGGGACAAAAACCAATGTCATCTCTTGGATCTGCGTTACGGCCTGGAAGATACTGATGGCGAGTCCGATAACGAGACCCATAAGCAGCATCGGCGCCGATATCAAAAGGGTCACCTTAATGGTCTCTACTGCCATACCTATTACGAAATCACTCGACATTACCAATATCCTCTGAAGTTGAATTAGGAGGGCCCGAAGCTTTGAACCAGAGACCCCACGATCAGGTACCAGCCATCGACGAGTACGAAGAGCAGCAACTTGAAGGGCAGGCTTACCATGATCGGCGGAAGCATGAGCATTCCCATGGAAAGGAGTACGCTCGCAACGACCATGTCCAGCACCAGAAACGGCATATATATCAGGAATCCGATCTGAAAGGCTGTTCTTAACTCACTGATTACGAAGGAGGGGATTAACACGGACAGGGATATATCCGCCGGCGATTCGGGTCTTTTCGCTTTGGACATCTTTACGAAGAGGGCGAGATCCTTTTCCCGCGTCTGTTTCATCATGAAATCCCTGACCGGTTGACTGCTGAGCTCAAAGGCCTTCTCGCCCGATATCTGATTATTGAAATATGGCTGAAGGGCCTGGGTATTCACCTTCTCCCAGACGGGCGTCATAATAAAGAAAGTGAGAAAAAGCGAAAGCCCGACGATGACCTGATTGGGAGGGAGCTGTTGCGTGCCGAGCGCATGCCTCAGAAGTGAGAACACAACAACGATTCTCGTAAATGAAGTCAGCATAATGAGGATGGAGGGAGCAAGCGCCAATATAGTAAGCAGGAGAAGGAGCTTGAGAACCGTCGACACCTGGCCTGATTCCCCGGAACCGCCGATATTCAAATTAATAGTGGGAATAGGGAGGGGTTCAGACCACGCGGAAGGGACAATTAAGAACAAGAGCCCGGCAAGAACCAGGAATGAAGCCACATACCTAATTCGATTTTTATGGCCCCGCCTATTCATTTTCTCTTGAACCCTTCCTCTTGTGGCCTTGGGCAAGCAACCTGCTTCTGTATGAACTCAGATTATTGAGAAGCGAGATCGGGCTTTTCTTTACTCTTTCGGAATCCTTCAGTTGCTCCAGGGATTTGGGGTCTGAAATTGTTGTGAGCATGGTAATCTGATTATTTGCGATGCCTACGACTACGATGCTGTTTAGGACATCCATGAGCATTATGCTGCATTTCGGTCCTATATATCTGGTTGATATGATTTTTATGTAATTCCCGTCATCAAGGTTCGTTCCCGTCCCCTTTATAAACTTCTTGAGAAAAAACATTGCACCTATCATTATGCCCAGGACGACCGCAAGGGCCGATATCATTTTCAGCAACGAGGAAAAGAAATCAACCGCACCCATCTGAATTCTCCTATTTGAGCTTCCCGACTCTCTCTGTAGGGGAAACAATATCGGTTAAACGAATGCCGAACTTTTCGTTGACTACCACCACTTCACCCTTGGCTATCAACCTCTGGTTAATGAAGACATCCATCGGTTCTCCGGCGAATTTTGCCAGCTCCACGATAGACCCCTGCCCGAGCTGCAGAAGCTCTCCGATCAACATTCTTGCCCTGCCCAGTTCAACGGTTACGGTGAGAGGAATGTCCAGAATAAAGTCAATATCTATAGCTCCGCTATTTTTCCGCCCGGTATTCTGAAGCTCTTCAAAATTCGCCTCACTTGCTGCGGTTTTCGTCTGCTTCTTCGAGGCCTCCAGATCCTCCTTGACGTCATCCCAGGAAACGTTCTCATCCCCTTTGCTGTCAGAATTCAGTCCCTTTGTCAGATTATCTATTTCATTCTGCTCCATACTGAGTAACCTCTTTTCTGCTGTTTAAGTGTTGGATCTGTAACGCCTGATTTCCCCTGTGCACGCCCGGAAACGCCTTGAACTTAGGAATACCTTCCACGTAGATATCTATGCTGTCCGATGCATAGCGATCCAGCAGGATGACGTCCCCTATCTTGAGATCTCTAACATCCCGGGTCAAAAGATGGGTGCGTCCCAACTGCGCCACCATCTCAAGGCCGGAAGACATCAACTCTTCCTTCAAACGTTTTTCCCAATCTTTATCGACCTCGAGTTGATCGCTTTGAAACCCCGCTTGTAACTTATCCCTGATCGGTTCCAACGTAGAATATGGGATACACAAAGACATGACGCCTGAGGTATAATCCATCTCGATCTCAAAATTAACGACGATGACAACGTCAGTCAAAGGAACAATATGGGCAAACTGAGGATTGATTTCAGACCTCTGATAGGTCATTCTTGCATCTAAGAGCGTCTTCCATGCTTTTTCGAGGTCAAGGAGTGCGCTCATGACAACCTTCTTGATCAGGTTATTCTCAATTGCCGTGAATTCTCTGCCCTCTACTTTGTACGCCTCTCTTCCCGAACCTCCGAAGACTATGTCTACCAAGGTGAATATGACTTTTGACTCAACAACGACGATCGCATTCCCTCTCAACGGATCTATCCGGAAAAGATGCAGGCTCGTGGGAACGGGCAATGTTTTGAGGAAGTCTCCGTACTTTATGGTATCAATGGACAGGGCGCTGACACTGACAACCTTTCTAAGCAATGCTGAAAGAGAGGCCCTGAATAAGCGGGCAAACTTTTCATTTGTCATCTCGAGGGTGGGCATTCTCCCCCGGATTATGCGATCCTGGCTGGTCAGATCATAGCGGACGGCGACTGAGGGGTCCTGTTCTTTCTGCGACTCCGTTTCGACATCACCATCAGATATCCCCTTGAGAAGGGCGTCTACCTCTTCCTGTGATAGTATTTGGGACATGAGAAAACCCTTATTGCACGTTATGTCTTAAATGACCGGCCCGTTTCTCCGATCGGTTTCTGTAATCGAGTCCCCACAATAAAAAGGCGGCTCTCAGACAAATTGATTTGACACATTCCATCAATTTCTTTTTCATGCCTTCGTGTCAAAAAATATACCCGCAATGCATCGTATGGCTCTCGTAATCAACTATTGGACGACGAATTCCGTGAAATAAACCTTGACGATTTTTCCTCCCGTGAGAAATGTGTTGAGACGCATCAGTATCTCGTCGCGCAGGCGCTGCTTGCCATTAATATCCACAATATCCTTATAGGATTTTGATGAGAGAAGGTCCAAGACATTGTCCCTCAGTTTTGGCTTCAACTGGTTAAGCTCTGCGATGCAGTTCTTGTCCGAAATGTCGAGCTCTATAATAATCTTCAAATACCGATCGGTGCCCTGATCAAGTATGTTCACAATAAAAGGCTCCATAGGCCATACTGCGCTCACCGGCGCCTGCTGCTGCGCCTGCTCCTTCTTTTCGGACATCTTCTTATAGTAGATAGCCCCTCCGGTGCCGCCGCCCACCAGGATCAACGCGGCAACACCTATAATGATAAGTTTCTTGATAGGTAATTTCTTCTTTTGCGGAACATCTTCTACGGCCGGCTCTTCCTTTTCTTCTCTTGCCATCGTCCCCTCGTAATCATAATAAGATTTTTTTGTTTACTTCTGAAAGTCCTGACCTCAATTCTTCACGAACTGTAGTAGCAAATAATATACCAGACAGATAAAGACATATGCGCACGGCCCGACGAAAGCCCGACGCGCAACTCAAAATGTAAGGGTATAACCCTGACGATGCTAAGCGCTTACTATGCTGATATAACTCGTATTTTATAAATCTGGAAGGTGAGGCAAGCTAAAACCCCATATTGAATAAATTCATTGAAGTGTTGCCGCAGATATTTCCATTAGGGTCTTTTTGACGAATAGTCAGAAATTTGACGAGAAAGGAAAGGGCTGGGAAACCGTCCTCAGCCCTTTCCTTTTCGGTTAACTCGTTTATTATCTCTTGATATTTATCAGCTCTGTGAGCATCTGGTCCTCAGTAGTAATTACCCTTGCATTTGCGGAGTAGGATTTCTGAGCCGTGATCATGTTGATGAATTCCGTAGCGATGTCTGTATTAGACATCTCGAGGCTGTTTGAGGCAACGTTGCCCATACCCGAGGCCCCCGGGACGTTCATTATTGCCGGTCCCGAATTTACCGTCTCGCCGAACAGATTGGAACCCATTTTCTTCAGGCCCCGAGGGTCGCTGAAATTAGCCAGCACGATCTGCGCAACATCTGCTGTTTGACCGTTGGTGAAGAAGCCGCTGATCTTTCCGTCATTTGTTATCGAGAGGCTCTTCAAGAGCCCGGAGGCATAACCGTCATTTGAGAGTGAATTAATGACCGACGTGCTCGCATAGTCCGTAATCGGCAAAGAGGTATTGCCGGCCAAATCCCACGTGACCACATTACCGGCGCCGATTGTCGCACCATTGCTGGGCGCGGTAAAGGTTACAGAGAGATCCACAGGCGTCGCTTCCGTGTGCGTTAGCGTGAATGTGCCCGTGCTGTTCTGCGCGAAATGCGTAGTCTGGTTGAGAGTCAAATCAGCGCCGCCATTGCCGTCAAGATCGACGGTAACCGCCGCTGCCGTAGCGGAAAGAATCGTGGCATTAGTGTAGCCGCCGAAATTCGTTATAGACCAGTCTGAAGCCGTATCCCCCGCTCCCGTCTTCGTCAGAATCATAGTCCCTGTCTGATAAATCTGCCCCGGCTGATTAAGAGCAATCGTTCCTGCGCCGGCGCCGACGCCAACCGCGAGAGCACCTACGGTCCCTGTGTATATTTTACTGAGATCCCCTGTGGTGTTATCAAACTTGAGGCCCTCATAGGTCTGGGCCGTCGCATTCACTCCATCTAAGGCGCATTGGAAGCTCCACATATTATTCGTCTCTGTCTTTCGAAATGTAACACCGAGGCTGTGCTTCTCCCCCAGGGTATCATACACCGTCTGTGTCGTCGAAAAGGTATCGCCTGTCGCTGTGCCGGCGTCCAGATTCGCGCCGACGGAGAAAATGGTGGTCGCCAAGGGTGCTGACTGGACATTACTCAGGTTTAAATCCGTAATATTATTCATTGCGCCGCCGAAGAAATTGTAGCCCTGAAGCTTATACCCGTTTGTCTCGACAAGATTGCCGGCACTGTCAAGGTGAAATGATCCCGCACGGGTGTAATATGATGCGTTGTTCTTGTCGTTCACCATAAAGAAACCATCCCCGTCAATGGCAACGTCCGTCGCGTTTCCCGTCGTCTCAAATGAACCGGGGCCGAACTGGGTGCCGACCTCCGTCACCTGGACGCCGCGGCCCACCTGCATTGAGCCTGTACCGCCTGAAAGACTCTGGCTTAAAACGTCGGAGAAGTATGTCTTCCCCGCCTTGTAACCAATCGTATTGACGTTAGCAACGTTGTTTGCAATAACGTCCATCTCCGTGGAGCTGGCATTCAAACCCGAAATTCCCGCCCATAATGCACTACCCATTTTTCATGACCTCCTTATGTCTTATATTATGCTTAGCGTCTCTACTTGCAGACTTTATAATGGATCATCGACCTTGTCGCAGAAATCTGCCATCCCGTGCCATCAAATCCCGGACTTTGTGATGTACAAAATATCTCCGAAAGCAATACTCTGTCCATTGACGGAAAGATACGGCACACCATTTTGGAATGTGACACCCGTTACGAGACCCGTAGTCATTGTACTCGCAGTCACTGGACCTCCCTTGGCATCTACAGCGGATACCGTGAAAGTATACGTTCCCGGCTGCACGCCCGCAGTGTTCCAGTTCATCGTGTTACTGCCTGCCTGTTGCGACCCGAATGTGAGTGTTTGTACGAGATTACCCTGACTATCATTAATTTTGATAGTTCCCTGGCGGGCGTTCTGCGATAAATTATAAGCCAGTTGGGTTGTCGCACCACTCACTGTGATAGAGTTTCCGTTCGCGACAACTGCATCTCCGATGAGACCAACCAATTGACTGTTGTTCGTCGAAGAAAGAGATGATGTCAAAGCGCTCAGTTGTGTATTCATCTGCGTTAGCTGATCGAGACTCGAAAACTGGGCGAGCTGGGCGGCAAAATCGGCTCCCTGAAGGGGATTAAGGGGGTCCTGATTCTGCAGCTGAGCAATCAACATCTTGAGGAAGTCATCCTGCCCCAGTACCTTGTTGGTTGCAGCGGCATTTGTGGTTCCGCTGCTGACGCCTGCTACCGTACTCATGCTATTCACCTCACATATCTAATTAATTAACTACACAAATAAACTTATAATTCCCAAATATGGTTCATTTATTTCATTTCCTCCGGACGGCAACATCTGAGACGGCAAGCCATCGCCTTTTGTATCGCTCCTTCCGCCTCGACCGCCGTCAAAGAGGGCGCCCCCTCCCGGCTGAAATCCCTGGTTTCCCTCATACGATCTGTCATGAACGAGGACATCGAAACGGTCGATGTTTAACCCCTGACCCTGCAGCGCTGTTTTCAGCTGGTCGAGATTGGCGTGCAAGACCTGCTTAACCTCATTGTTATCAGCAATCAACACCATCCTGACCATATCGTGCTGGACCCTGACATCCATATTCAATGTGCCGAGGTTGGGCGGCTCCAAGGTGATGACGATCCTGCTGGAACCTTTCATCAGCATATTCGATGCGCCGTCTATGATTTGGCCGGCAATTTCCTGAAATACGGGAGGGGCAGCGAATCTATCATTCACGCTTGTTCTTACATCGCTCCAAATGCCATTCACCATGGAAAAATCAGTCTGTGTTGATGGCAGTGGCGAATCGGTCTTGCCTGCCTGTATATCTTCAGCCCCGTTTTGAAGAGGTCTTTCCGATTTGAGACCCGCAGCGGAGAGATTCCTAAGATTATCTACCTTCTCATTTTCCGTCTCTATCTGACGGATGGAAGTCACATTGTCTTTCACAAAGTCGGCAGAGTATTGGGCGCCTTCCTTTATTGACGACATCTCGCGTCCCTTGGAATCCGGTGAAACGTTGCTGATGCTTGATCCTTTAACGTCCGATCCTTTCAGCAAGTCTTGGCCGCCTCGGATTTTCTGATCTCCCACTTCATCACCGGAAAGAACTCTCGCTCCGTCGGCTGCGCTCTTCTTTGTAAAGCTGTTTCCCTTCAATGCGTCTGTTGACAATGCTGCCGACTCTCTGCCTGCTTCACCATCCGGAGGCTTTGCGTCCCCTGAAGGCAACTTTTCTGCATTGCCCAATTCACTTATTCCCTCATTCAATAATATCCTCTTCCCTTGTTCTGAAACGGATCCGCTGCGTAAAGCCTCCCCTCCCTGAGTTGAGGACCCCTTCGACGGATTCACCGCATCGTCTTCACCCGTGACTTCTCCCTCCTTGATGATTTGGGTCTTTGCTGCGGTCTCAGGATTCCATTTCCCTCTCATTTTTATCTCTGAAACATCTCCTGTTGTCGGAATTGCAGGAACAGTATTGGCATTCTTCTCAGATGATGTCTCCGCTCCGAGTGCAACAGCCTCTATTCCCGCATGTCCTATCGCCGTCTTTAGCAAGAAAGATTCTCGGCCGCTGTTAATGCCGCCACCTGAAGCCTTTCCCACCTCATCCTTTCCGGCTGCTGATTCTGCCTGCGGGCTTACGGCGCCCTCTTTGCCGCCATCACCTTTCTTGCTGAGCAAACTTGCAAATGAGCCAGGCGCCCCGATCAGGGCGGCAATGTCTGCTGTGATAGCATTTCCCTTTTCCCTTTTCTTAATAGAGGAGAGACCCTGACCAGCGGGCTGATCACTTGGGCTTCCTTTCAATGTCACCTCGGCAATTGAAGAATCCATTTTATCCTCTGGCATTTTTAAGAATGGGCATGAGCAAGAGATATGCCACGGCCTACACTAATTAAATGATGAATAACTTTGAGATGTTATAGAAAGATAAAGCTGATAGAAGTTCAAAGAGGGCAAATATTGCCCACCCTCCCACCGGGCCGCCTACAAAAAATACCTGCGTAACCACAAGAATGCCGTTGGTATTTCACAGGACTCGCCGAGAGTAGATTCTGCAAGTCCCCGGCTGCGGTAGAATAAACCGGGAGCAGGTCGTAGCTTGTCCTCTTAAGAAGATTTTCTTCGAAGAGGGCCTGCTGGATCGGCCTCAGGCAGGAGTGGCCATGGCTGCAAGGGAAGATGGGATTGATTTTTTCCGCAGGAGCGAGATGATGCTTAATCAGACGCTGAGTCGCTCTTGTAATGATCCGGAAAGAATTCCGGAAGGTATTATATATTGGCTATGGCTTTGGTGATTTCTACAGCCTTCTCCGGATTAAGTTGTCCCCATACGGCGCCGGCTTTTTTCACATTCATCTGCATGATAATCCCCGCTGCTGTTTTGCTATCCATGTTGTTTAATAGGGCACCGACTTTATCGGGGGGAGTCGCTTCATACACCTTTGCCAATTCTTTGAATCTTGTGTTATCTTGGGATCTGACAGATTCCTGAGGAGACGTCATCTTTTCTTCCCGACCCCGGATCATCTCTATTCTTGCTGCAATCTCGTTCCTCAGCGAACTGATCTTCTTTTCCTCAAACCTTATGAGATTTTCCTTGTTCTCCAATTGCCTCCGTCTATCCGACAAGGTAGATATAAGACTTCTTTCAGAAGCCAGCGCATCTACGGAAATGTCTCTTGTTGACAAAGAGCCGGCAGTCGTTGACGATGACGAATCAGCGAGCGCGGACTTGACGGTCCACAACAGATAGTCGGAAATGTCAGACCTCTTCACAATTTCTCCTATAGCAAGAATCTTTGCTATAAACAGAAATACAACGAGAATTTCAATTGCGATAATTATCTTTTTCATTTTCTCATACCATTACCGAATTTGATTACGGCAAAGTCATCGAGTTCCTTACGGTCCTTGGCCGCCATCTCGGAATCGTATGCCGCCATTTTCTTTTCACGTAGAGCTTCCATCGCCTTCCTCTTCTTTGCAGCTTCGAGGAGGTTCTGTCTCTCAGAACTCACCTCCTCTTTCATTTTCATGATGATCGCTTCCTGCTTTTCTTCTCTGGATTTCAGATATTCTATGAAGCTGAAGTGCCTCTTTATGACATCTGATGTTATGACGTTTTCCTGCATTTTTACGAAATGCCGGATTATATCATTTTTTTCCTTTTGCAAACCTTCCAGGACATCCAGGGCATATTGCAGACGTTTTGCCGCTTCGGCCAGCGCGAGTTGACACTGCTCCTCAATTCGTACCCTGTATTTTAATACCGCTTCCAGATCAAATTGAAACATACCGCTCCAACCTATGCCAATAGCGCAAACATATCCTTTCTGCTTTCCGCAAAACCTACCTTCTCGTCAATGGCCTGCATCAGAAAGGCATTTACTCTGCCAATCATCTCCATCGCATAATCCACTTCAGGGTTGCTGCCCTTGACATAGGCTCCAATATTTATGAGGTCTTCCGCTTTTCTGTATGTTGCGAGGATATTCAGGATATGGTTGGCTTTTATTTTGTGTTCCTTATCCACAATATCAATCATCACCCTGCTGATGCTGTTTAAAACATCCACTGCCGGGTAATGATTCTTCGCTGCCAGGCTGCGGGACAGTACGATGTGGCCGTCCAGAATAGATCTTGCTGCATCTGCTATAGGCTCATCAAAATCATTGCCCTCCACCAGGATTGCATACAGTCCCGTTATGCTTCCCTTTCCTTCCACGGCACCGACCCTTTCGAGCAGCTTCGGCATGAGACTGAATACCGAAGGGGTGTATCCTTTTGTCGTCGGCGGCTCGCCGATGGAAAGCCCGACTTCTCGCTGGGCCATAGCAAATCTTGTCAGAGAATCTACCATAAGGAGCACGTCACTGCCCTGGTCCCGGAAATACTCGGCAATCGATGTGGCCACGTAAGCGGCCCTCATCCTTATGATGGGGTGTGTATCCGATGTAGCAACAACAACGACCGATCTATCAAGACCTTCCTTACCGAGATTCTTTTCCAGGAACTCCCGAACCTCCCGCCCTCTCTCACCGATGAGGCCTATGACATTTACATCCGCCCTCGTGTTCTTTGCCATCATCCCTAAGAGAACACTCTTACCGACACCCGACCCGGAGAAAATACCCATCTTCTGTCCCTTTCCGCAGGAGAGCAGACTGTTTATGGATCTTATTCCGAGATCCATAACGTCCGTAACCCTCTTCCTCCACATGGGGTTGATGGGACTGAAATAGATGGGGTACTCCGTTTGAAATTCGATCCGCCCTTTTCCATCAATAGGATTCCCCATGCCGTCAATCACACGCCCGAGAAGGCCTCTACCCACTCTGACATCGGCCTTCTTACCGAGCGATACAATCTTGCACCCGGGTCCCACGCCGCGATTACCCTCAAGCGGCATCATGAGAACCTTGCCGGTCTTGAAACCTACGACCTCGGCGCTGAGCGGTTCACCGTTACCATCTGCAAAAATTTCACACATTTCTCCGATTGAAGTGCAGGGACCACGGCCTTCCACCACCAGGCCAATCACCTGGCTTACCTTACCGAAAACCTTAATAGGGTTAGCATGTGCAATTAACTTCTTATATCTGTCGTAATCAAATAGAATGCCGGCTGTTGCCTCATTCATCCTTTGTGCCTCTCTCTGCCATCATCTCTTGCCGGACATGGCCTTTCTCACCTCATGAAGTTGTTGATCCAATCTCGCATCCACTTCGCCGGACGATGTATCTATAACAACCCCGCCCCGCCTGATGCTGCTGTCCTCCACTATAGACATATTCCTTATGTCATCGAAGCCATCGATTACCCCGGGATTCATCTCCATCATATACCGGTAATCCTCGGGGTTCAGCCTGATAGTTATCCCATCCTTGTCGATGACCTGTTTTATTGCACTCTTCAGAACGCCGTGGACTATGTCTCTGCTTGTGGAAATCTCGCGGTTAATAACCTTTTCCGTTACAGAAAAGATGAGGTCCAAAATCTTTTCTTCATTTCCTTCGAGGCATCCATTCCTCAATCTATCCAGTTCCCTCATAGAATTTGCAAGGGCCTCCATGGCGTCAGACAACCTCCTTCTCTCGCTCTCAGTACCTGCTTTTAGACCTTCAGCAAATCCTTTGGCATAGGCTTCTTTCTCGATCTTCTCAGTCTTCGATGAAAGTTCGGCGTGAATTGAATTGTTCGGGTCTTTCCCTTTATTCCCGCCGCTTGTGCCAACATCCCCCTTCCCCTTAGGGTAAAATCTTATGAATTCTCGTTTCTTGCCAAGGGCGGAACTCACCAGGTCAATGTTTTCAGATTTGATGACCTTCTCAGACAAATTGGTCGCCTCCCTCGCCGCGGATGATGACAATCTTACCTTCCCCTTCTAATTTCTTCGTCGCATCAATAATGATTCTCTGGCTTTTTTCTATCTCCGAGAGCCTTATAGGGGGCATCATCTCTATATCCTCTTTCAGCATTTCCGCACCGCGCTTGGACATATTTTTGAAGATAACACCTCGCATCTCTTCATCTACAACCTTCAATGCGCGCCCCAGATCCTCCGTGGACACTTCCCTCAATAACTCCTGAATACTCCTGTCGTCCAGCTTGAGGATGTCTTCGAATGTGAACATCTTCTTGCGTATCTCAGTCGCTATCTCCGGAACATTATCATCAAGCGATTTCATAATAGCGTTCTCGGTGCTCCGGTTCATCTTATTCATAATGTCGGCAACAAGGGTAATGCCCCCCGGCTGAAGATTGCTTACACCGCCGACGATGATTTCTTTTTCAAGGGTCTTCGCAATATCCGCTATGAACTCATGGGGCACGCTCTTCAGGGTGGCCATTCGTTTTATAATATCGCTCGTGAGCTCAGGGGAAAGACCTTCCAGGATGTTTGCCGCCTGCTCAATTCCCATGTAAGAGAGGATCAAGGCAATCGTCTGGGGATGTTCGGTTTTTGTAAAATCGATCAATACCTGGGGATCAATTTCCTGCAGCTTTTTGATCAGAGGATTATTATACGATTCGCCCTGCGGCGCCGTTCTTTCAATATTGACCAATATATCGTGCGCCGTATCCGCTCCTGCGGCCTTGACGATAAGATTTCGCAGAGTGTCACCGTGAACCGGCAAAACCCCCCCCTTCTGCCTTGCCAGGTTACAGAACTCTTTGGCCACATTGCCCACTTCTTCCATGGACACACTGTCGAGCCGGCTCATATGCTTGCCAATGCGTTCAATCTCCGCAGAGTTAAAATTTTTCATTACCTTTGCGGCTACTTCCTCGTCTAAAGACAAGAGCAAAATTGCTACTTTTTCATCGTTCATAATGTTTGTGATCCAATCACTCTATCTTAGCCACATCCTCAGTAATTCAGCAAATCGCCTCGCATCCGCACTGGCCATCTGTCTTACAATATCCGTTTCTCCCCCTATTGTCTTCTCCCCCAGAGCCAAGGGAGCTGCATTTCCTTCCAGTTCACCGCCAGTCTGCGCCACAGCTCCCCGGGCAGCATACTCCGGCATTTTGCCCCGCGCCATTAACATCGTGATGAGCGGCCGTATGGCTATGATCGCGAGAAAAATACCTATGATCATTACGATATATTTCACTATAGGATAAACCACAGGATAGAATACGGTTATCTTCTCCTGCCATGTCTCTTTACCGGCAGCTCCGGCATCGAATTCGCCCTTGTTGAAGGGGATGTTGGTGATGACAACCTGGTCACCCCTTTTCGCATCAAAGCCTGCCGCCTTCTTCACCAGTTCCTCCAGATCGGTGAGTTCCTTCTTTGAGCGCGGCTGGAACTCCTCGGCCCCCTTATCATTCTTTACATACGGCCCGTCTATCAATACGGCCACAGACAGCTTTTTCACATCCCCGGTGGGCATAACCGTCTTGCTGACAACCTTGTTTATCTCATAGTTTACAACTTCATCCAGGCGTTCACTGCCGGTTCCCTGTTTCGCCGGTGTCGTAGCTGCTTGTTTTCCGCCTACAGGAGCAACTGAAGACTGCCCGCCCGCGGTGGCGGCGGTGGAACTTGACTTCTGTGACTGGCGCTGCGTGCTTCTCACCACCGGCTCTTCCGGATCATACTTCTCCTCTGTTTTTTCCGTAATCCGAAAATCAAGGTCTGCAGAGACTCTGACCACGGCCCTTCCTTCTCCCACCACCTTTTCCAGCATTGACTGTACTCTGCCGGTTAAATCCTTCTCGACGTTTCTCTGATACTCAACCTGAGAATTCGACATCCTCGCGAGTTTTGATTCATCTTGTATCTTAGACAGCACCTTCCCGCCGTTATCAACGACCATGACGTCAGAGGGATTCATTCCCTCTATACTGCTTGCCACGAGATGAACGATGCCTTCTATCTGCGGCGGGCGCAAGATTCTTCCAGACTTCAATTTAATGATCACGGAAGCAGTCGGCTTTTTCTGGTCCTCTACGAAAAGAGATTTCTTCGGTATAACTAAGTGCACCCTGCTTTGCTGTATCTCGTCCAACCCGTTTATGGTGCGGGATAGTTCGCCCTGGAGAGCCCTCTGGTAGTTCAGCTGTTGAACAAACTCCGTTGCCCCGAGAGGTTTATTGTCAAAAATCTCAAAGCCGACTCCTCCTCCCTGAGGCAGCCCAAAAGATGCCAGTTCCAATCTTGTTTCGGAAATTTTCTCAGAGGGAACAAGGATGGAATCACCCGCAGCGGACATCTTATATGGCACCTTTTTTTCCTGGAGTCTTGAGACGATGTTGCCGGCGTCTTCAGAATTAAGATTTGAAAATAGTACACGATACTCCGGCATTCCCGTCCAGTAGACCATCGTGCCGATTCCGATAAAAGTGACCGCGGCTATCGCGAGAAGGGACAACTTTTTTGCAGGCTCCAACGTGCTGAAGCCTTTCCAGATCGGGCCAAGAAATTGAGTGATAGGATTCATAGTATTTACCAAAATAATTTAATGATGGATTATACCTGCATTCTCATGACTTCCTGATAGGCCTCCAAAATCTTGTTTCGCACCTGTATCATCTTTCTGAACGAGAGATCCGCCTTCTCGAGAGCAATGACAGCATCATGGATGCTCCCGGAATTTCCCATTTCGACCTTCGTGATAGCCTGGTCGGCATCCAGCTGCAGCTGGTTGATCTCGTTAACCTTATCCTTGAGGATTGCGCCAAATTCTGTTTTTCCCCCCTGTGCGGCGTCCTTTAACCTCGCCGCCGTTGTTGAAGGCTGAAGTGCATCGCCTCTGATTGGTATATCGCTCATTTTTATATTACCTCCCACTCTTTAGGGCATAATTACCGCGTCTTGTTCACTCTTTACTTTCCCATTTCCAATGTCTTGAGGGCCATATTCTTCGATGCATCGAAAGCAGTAACACATGCCTCATAGGCCCTGTTAGCCAGCATCATATCCACCATTTCCGTGACCGCGTTTATGTTCGGCATGGCCACGAAACCCTTGGCATCAGCATCAGGATGTCCTGGATTATGCATTGTCTTGACGGCCTCGGCATCTTGAGCCTCCTGGACGCCGTCGACTTTTACCGTTTTAACGGCATCTTTCAGTTGAGAGTCAAAATTGCCGCCGACATTTTCAGATGAAAAAACAACGACCTGTCTCTTATAAGGACCTCCTTCGGGAGTTCTGGTTGTATGAATATTGGCAATATTGCTTACGATGACGTCCATCTTCGCCCGCTGGGCCGCAAGCCCTTCTCCACAAATCTTAAAGGGTGTAAAGAATTCCATGTTTATTTAACCTCATTAAATATGATTTTCATACTTCGCAGCTTTCTCGACAACAGCTCAACAGACGTATTATACATGAGATGATTTTCCGCAAGATTCGTCATCTCCGTATCGAGATTTACCCTCTCTCCGGAATCCGCGACCTCACAGTCTATTGACCCGGTATTCGTAAACTGTCCGGAAAAGTGCCTCTTGTCTGTACCGGCCAACTTCTTTTGCATCTCTTGCCCAATGATGCCTTTGAACTGCAGATCCTTGGATGTGTATCCCGGTGTATCGATATTCGCGATATTTGAAGTAATTAACTGGTGCTTCTGGGAACGGAAATCCATCATGGAAGACAGAAGTTTCATTGTCTTGTCAAACTGAAAATCCATAAGCCTACCTACCTTTATCCGCCGTGAAAAAATGAAGAATTACAGTTTTCGGAATTATAACTGCAAATGATATACCAAAACCGCCCCAAGAAAATGAGCATACCGCATAAATGAAATGATTTTTTTTGAACCTGGTCCTGAAATATCCTGCGAGGCCACATTTTGTCGGTCTTCAACCTTTTCGGAAGCCATGCACTGGCCGATGCGAGTGCCTTGCGGAAAGAAGGGAAACCGATACCAGATCAATATCTTTGCCGAAACCGGGAAAATTTTTCCCGGCTCTTAAGGAGAAACCGCCAAATGATTTCAACGGGGTAATCTCTAAGCTGAATCAAGATATCTTTTGTCCGGCTCGACATTCTGTTAGACGTCAGTTTCTGACTGAGCTTCTGTCTTCAACCACGGGGCCGAAGAAAAAGATTTGGCATCGTTACGGATACCTTCTCAAAAACATCCCCGAGGGGCATTTTTTTGACTGCCCTGATCATAAATTCGTCATTTCATACTCGTGCAGCTTATTGCGCATTGTACGAACGCTTATGCCCAGAATTTTGGAAGCTTTCGTCTTATTGCCGTTGACCTCTTTGAGGGTGTCGAAAATGAGGTTCCTCTCCACCTCCCATAGGGTTGACCCCTTAAGGGGGACGCTTGACAGATCCGCATCTATTGGCTCCCCTTCATTTCCCTCAAGGCACAAATGTTCCGGCTGTATCGGACCTCTGTCGGCCATCAATACGGCCCTCTCGATAACATTCTCGAGTTCTCTGACGTTCCCGGGCCAAGAATAGTTCTGCAACAAGGCTGCTGCCCCCTCGGACAAGAGAGGGTTTTTTCTTCCCGTAAGCTCGCCGTATTTCTTGAGAAAATATTCATTCAGTAGAGGAATATCGCCTGCCCTGCTCCTCAGAGGCGGTACGTTCACGGGAATGACGTTCAGTCTGTAAAAAAGATCCTCCCTGAACTTTTTTTCGGAAATGACCTTTTTCAGGTCTGAATTTGTCGTAGCAATAATCCTCACGTCTATGGGAATCGTTTCTCTTCCTCCCAACCTGTCGATTTCCCCCTCCTGAATGGCCCGGAGCAGCTTCGCCTGAAGCTGTATGTCCATCTCGCTAATCTCATCAAGCAATAATGTCCCCCCGTCAGCCAGTTCGAATTTACCTAATCTTCTCTGCATTGCGCCGGTAAAAGCCCCCTTCTCGTATCCGAACATTTCGCTTTCCAGAAGAGTGTGAGGAACAGCGGCACAGTTAACGGCGACGAAGGGCATAAGTGCTCTATTGCTGTGACGATGAATGTACCTGGCAAATAGCTCCTTGCCCGTGCCGCTTTCACCTTGAATCAAGACGCTGGATTTGCTTTTTGATACGCATTTCAATAATTCAAGCACGGCAATCATCTTCTTGTCACAGGTGATAATCTCTTTCGATGATGACTGCGTTTCTTCCTTATTTCTCGATTCTCCTTCATTTGTATCATGATGCGAGAATACATTTTTTACAACCGACTCGAGGTCTTCAAGGGAAAAGGGTTTCATAATGAAATCGGAAGCCCCTTCCTTCATGGCCTGAACCGCCGTATTAACAGTACCGTAAGCGGTTATCACGATGACATGCGTTCTCGGTGAAATCTTCTTGACGCCTCTTAGCACATCCATCCCGCCCACTTTGGGCATTCGCATATCCGTAATAACGACGTCAAACTGCCCTTTGGTAAATTTCTTCAGGGCATCTGCCCCGTCCACTGCTGCTTCCACTTGATATCCGCAGCTCAACAGAGATTCAGACAAAGCCATCCTCATGGATGGATCATCGTCAACTACCAAAACCGGTCTCTCATGCATGTCTGTCACCCAAGATACTCAAATAATTAGTTACTTCAGGCTCACGCGTCTCTTGAAACAGAGGCAGGGTAATACTCAGGATCGTCCCTTCTTTTTCTCTGCTGTCTACATCGATGGAGCCGCCGTGAGCATGAACAATATTATGAACAATCGCGAGGCCTAAACCGGAGCCCCTCTCCCTGGTGCTGAAGAAGGGATCAAATATCTTTTTTAGATCATCCCTCGTTATGCCGACGCCCGTATCTGATATCTTGACTTCAACGCTTCTCATACCGTCTTCCAGGCGCAGGGGAGATACAACCGTTTCAATCCCAAGACGCCCACCATCCGTCATCGCCTGTATGGCGTTTAGCAAAATGTTGAGAAAAACCTGCTTGAGCATCTCCGCATCACCTCTGACACAGGGCTCAATACTTGAGTACTTCACTGACAGCGATATGTCTTCCTGCTTGATAATGGGGTCCGAAAATCGAAGCACTTCTTTCACTATGCGATGAAGGTTAACCTTTCTCATCATGGGGTGCTTCTGCGTTGTGAACAGCAGAAGGTTGGAAATCTTATTGTCCATATTCTTTACCGAGGTGATAATATGCGACAATCTTTCCTGATGAGCTTTGTCTTTCATATCCTTCATCAACAGCGAGGCAAATAACTCGATACTCCCGAGTGGATTTCTGATTTCATGCGCTATGTTTGCCGCCATCTCACCCATGGCCATGAGCTTTTCCGTTCGCTTTGCCATTTCCTCCAGTTTCTCGACTCTCGTAACATCGCGCAATATAAAAACTTCCCCTATGATCTCGCCCTGTTCCGTTTTCATCGGAGACGCGAAAATCTCTACGACCCTGTCTTTCAAATTCACTTTCTTTCCGGTATCCGCAAAATGATCTGCATAGGACAATGCATTTCTGTCCAGAACCGCGAGGTCACCAAATAAAACACTTATATGTTTTCCAGTGACCTGCTTCTGGGAGACATGGAAAAACGTCTCGGCACATTTGTTTAGCGTAGTTATCCATCCGGCGCCGTCTGTGACAACAACGCCGGTAGTCAGGCTTTCAAGTATGTTGCGAAGATAGTTCTTTACCTCCTCTTTTTCCGCTATTGTTCTCTTAAGCTCCTCATTCCTCAATTCCAATTCCCTGTTTATCTCTTGAAACCGCAGCTCAAGACTTGCAAAGGAATTCTGAAGCCGTTCGGTGGCCTGATTAAATTCATCGAAGGATTTCTGCAGGAAGAGATAATGGTCTTGTGCCATATCTTGATCATTCATGATAGAGTCCGATCCTTGTAACCAATTCTCCTTTACGGATTATTAGCATCATACTTCTCATTCCAGCTGTATTCCCTCAGTGCATAATCGGCGAGATTAGACCAGAAACCTTCACCACCCTTATTCTTCAATTCTGAGAAAGTCTTGTCCGCCATCTCCGAATTCTTTAAACCTGTGTACCCCTTCCCTATCCCATAGAGCGACCATAAGCCTTCGGCGCGCCCGCCAAGATATGACGCCGATTGCCTGTACATGGATATGGCCTCCTGGTATTCCTTTTTCTCAAACAGGCAATCACCAAGACCCCTGTATGAAGCAATCAGAACATCAACGGAGTATTTCTTGCTTTCCTTACTGTAGATTTCGATAGCCTTGCGATAACTGGCCATAGACGCTTCCAGAGAATTTATTGCCTTCAGGCAGTCGGCATTCTTCAGGTAGACCTCGGCCATGCCTTCAATGCCTTCTCCATGAGCCAATACCCTGGCATAAGAAGCGGCGGCCTTGTCAAACAGGCCTTTTTTAAAGTAAACGTTCCCCAAGATTCTGTTTACGTGTAACTGTATATGCCCGTCCGGCGATGAATGTTGGACTATCGCTTTGCCCTGAGATTTTGCTTGGCGGCGATTCCTGGTCGAACCTCGATCTTTTTCCGGCGGAGCCACTGATAACCGCTGGAGTATCCTTTCGACATTATCGTAATTCCGTCTCTCGCAGTCGATATCAGCGATAGCAATCAATATCTTGTTTCTATCGTCAACACTTCCGGAGGTCTTCAGGAGTTTCTCAAAGACTTCGGCTGCCTCATCATAGAGGCCAACCCGTCTGAGACTGTCACCCATACAGTATGCAGCTTTGAAATTATCTCCTGTGACAAGACCGTGGTCTCGAGATTTAAAGTATATCTCTGAAACTGCCAGATGATCTCCGACCGTATAATTCTCGTCCACGACCCGGTCGGCAGATATCATGAAATACTTGACGACCTCTCCCTTGTACCTTCCATTGGGAAAGCGAGAGAGTAAGAGGGCATATGTATCAAAGCTCTCCCTATGTCTGCCCTTCTTATACAGGAAGTAACCTTTTTGAAAGAGCAGCTCCTCCAGATAATCGCCCGAAGGCTGTCCGGCCAAGAGGTCGTTATAAGTCTTAAGCGGGTCCTGATAATTCCGCATTCCCTGAAAATATGCCGGCAATTTCATCCCCGGCTTCTTTGCACCGAGATTGGCCATGAGAATTGCACTTTCCATTGCTTCACGGCTGCTCGGATATTTTTCTATCAAAAGACTGAAAATCTTGAGTGAAAGGGGAAGTTGATCGAGTTCCATAAAGGAACGGGCAATGGCAAAAAGAACTTCCTTTTTGCTCTCCTTCTCCGGGAATACGTTGACATAGAAGAAGAATGTCTTCAGTGCATCGCGATATTTCATGCTCCGAAAGAAATGAAACCCCACGTTTAAAAGGACATCTTCGGGGATGCTTTCCAATTCAGGCCACTTCTTCAAGGCATCGCTGTACCATTTATCAGCAATTTCCTCCTGATGCACTTGCGAGTAGCAATCACCGAGATTAAAGTAAGCCGTCTTAATGTATTCCCCCGCCGGGAACTTGCGGACATACTCCTCATACTTCTGAGCGCTCTCGCTAAATTTTCTCGCTTTGTAAAGCATTTCACCGATCCGGAACGTAATCTCCGGAACGTAATGAGAATCAGGATACTTTGCGTATAGATTTTCAAATTCCCGCTTCGCTTCATAATAGAAATCCAAGGCAGCATAGGCGTTTGCTGCTCTGTATAAGGCAATGGCATTGTCATCGCGCGAATCGGGGTACTTCTGCACAATGTTCTTGTAAAGATCGACCGCATTCAAGAGACTATTCTTATTCCCCTTTATTCCGAGGAAATAATGGCATTCCGCCATGGATCTCATAGCCCTTTCCTTTTGGGAGGATTCTCCGGACTCCTGCTGTAAGACAGCTTTGAACTTTTCCAGCGCTTCGGCATATCCTCCCCGTTGAAAGTCTCCCATGGCCTGGTCATAAAGAGAATTGTTGGATGCTGCGCTATGACTGGCTGTTGTCACTGCATTCGCCTGGCCTGTTCCCTGACCTTGCCCGTCGCCGTTGCTGCCGTGAGTCGAGCCGCTGAGCTGGATTATGAGCATTAGTATTAGGGCAGATGAGATTATGAATTTCTTCATTCTTCTAAACATCAAATGTGTCGAGAGCCAGAGACTCCCGCAATTCAATTCTCTCGTTAGTTTTCATCTCCGGATAACGGGGGTTCGAAGGCATTTGCAACCGGGCTTTTTCCGCTTACACCTTTCGGAGATGTTTCCGTACTGCGTAGAAATATCCTCTGAGAGTTAGTTCAGTCTAATTTCCTGAGCAATTTATATACCATCCATTTGCGAAAGAGCTTTTCTCTTAATAAACGGAAGCTTAAGGATGTTTCCTACCACATGATGCCACCATCTGAGCGTAACTTACGTCAAATAGTCACCATGTCGGCCAATTTTTTGACCGGATCGCGAGGCGCATATTGTAAAATGCATCCTTATTTGCGTCTCCATCTCTTCGGCATGAATATCTTGATTTGAAGGCGGTTATTGCTGTTTATCAAAGGGATTCTTGTTGAAGGTGCGGAGTGCATCAACTGACTGGAGCAGAAAAAATCAGCGGGTTGATAGTGAACTATTGCCGGACGATTTCTCAGCCTTAACGAAATCGCGGGAGATACTCTCTGTTGTGACAACGAGGGATAGAGGACCAGACACGATAGCAGCCAATGCCCTGCGCCTGAGAAGATATTTGCTTGCGCAACGGCCGACAGCTACTGACCAATTTTGAATCTCTTCAATTTCTCAACAAAAGTTGTTCTATTTAGGTTCAGTAATTTTGCAGCCTTGTTTTTTGCTCCGCCGGCCTTTTCCAGGGCTCTCGAAAGCAAATCCTTTTCAAGCTGATCAACGTAGGCATTATAATTGATCCCTTCATCCGTTATTTCTACACCGCTCTTGACAACGCCATGGGAGTGCGCCATTCCTATTTTTTCCGGAAGGTCTTGAACCTCTATTTCACCTTCCTCTTTTAGGACAACGAGCATCTCGATTAAATTTTCGAGTTCTCTGACATTTCCAGGCCAGGAATACTTAAGCAGGTACTCCATCGCTTCCGGGGTGATCCGAACCACGCCCTTTCTCTTTAGTTTGTTGAATTTCGAGAGGAAGTGGTTAGCCAAGATCGGGATGTCAACCTTTCTTTCCCTCAGAGGCGGCAGATCTATAGGTATAACATTTATACGGTAGAACAGATCTTCCCGAAATCTTTTTTCCTCTATCGCCTTTTCCAAATCCTGGTTGGTTGCGGCGATAATTCTTACATCAACCTGCAGCGTCTTCACTCCTCCGATGCGCTCAAATTGCTTCTCCTGAAGCACTCTTAACACCTTCACCTGCAGTGCAGGACTCATATCACCGATCTCATCCAGAAATATCGTCCCGCCATTGGCTAATTCAAATCGGCCGATTCTGGTGCGTAGTGCGCCCGTAAAGGCGCCTTTCTCGTGGCCGAATAACTCACTTTCCAGCAACTCTTCGGGAATAGCGCCGCAGTTTACGGCAACAAGCGGAAAATTTATTCTTTCACTGTTGAAATGTACGGCCTTGGCAACTAATTCTTTGCCTGTGCCGCTTTCGCCGTAGATCATGACCGTACTATCGGAAGTAGCGACTTTTTCAATCGTATCAAAGATCTTTTTCATGCCATCGCTATAGCCGATCATATTATCGAAATCATATCGCTTTTTCAAACTTCTCTTGAGGGATATATTTTCCTGCCTCAGTTTTGCGTAGGATAACGCCCTTTCAATCGTCAGTGTCACAAGATCATCTTTTAGTGGTTTGGTGATATAGTCAAAAGCGCCAAGCTTTATCGCCGCTACGGCCGTATTGATAGTGCCGTGGCCGGTAATTATAATTACGATATTCTCCGGACTGATTTCCTGGATGAACTCCAGAAGCTGAAGACCATCCATATTCGGCATCTTCAAATCAGTTATCACGAGGTCGTATTTATCTTCGATAAAGGCATCCCTGGCTTGCCTGCCGTCTTCGACAGCCGTGACCTCACAGCCATGACTTTTCAGAAGCTCGGATAGGTTCTCCCTGCTTAGTTCATTGTCCTCAGCAATCAATATCTTTGCATTCTTCATAATAGATTCTTCAAGAAGATCCTCGGTTGAGACGATATAAGATACATCTGGACATTGCGACGCACAATGTTAACAAAAATTGAACAATAGTCAAATAGAATATTAATATAATAGCCATTTATGATTGAGATTTTCCAATATTCATACGCTGACCAAAAAAAAGAGTTAAAGTTCTGCTGTTTTCTTCCGATACAATAAACGAGGGATGAGAATACACTTGGTGGGGTTGAATGATGACGATTTCATCTTATCAAATTGATAATATTCTAAAGGCGTATAGTAAGCAGAACAGGGTCAAGATCGGAGCATCGCTTCAACCGGACATGGCCAAAGGTGCGAAGTATGCCGACGTAGTTACTCTGGCCTCCGGCGATAAAACAGCTGCTTACGATAAGATCTCATACAGCCTGATGGATATTCTCCTGAAATCCAAAAAGAATAATGACTGAGCGGGATCATTTACCTTTTTCCGCAGACAATGCCCATGATAGAGCGCATATGTTAAGTACGAATGAAGTAAGTTCAGAAAGAAAATCCATTCTCGTAGTCGATGACGACATCGGCACCAGATCGCTTGTCGTAGATGCCATATGTCAGGCGGGCGCCTATGCAGTTACCGAGGCGTCAGACGGCGTTGAAGGCCTGGAAAGGCTGGGAGAAAACCATTTTGATATGGTCATATGCGATGTCATGATGCCCGGCATGAACGGCATGGATCTCCTCGACAAGATCAGGGAAATCAAACCGACGACGCACGTGATTCTTATTACGGCCTACCCGACCATCGGACTGACCGTTTCCGCGATGAAGACGGGCGCGGTAGACTTCCTGGCAAAGCCGTTCAATATTGATGATCTCTTATATAAGGTTGATGTCTATTTACGGGCAAAGACAATTCTCGGTGAATACGACAAGCAGACGACGGCCACTTCCTTAACTACCAAGATAAGCGACTTATCTACTCGCAGCTATATATATGACAAGATCGAGCTTACGAAAAACAATGACGAAATCTTTCAGGAAATGGTTGATCTTGCTCTGAAGGTCGTCGGCGGCGAAGCATGTTCTATACTCTTGTACGATAAGGATCATCAGGAATTTGATGCTGTTGTCGTCAAAGGAGTCTCACAGACTTTTTTCAAGAGCGTAATCATACCGTCCTTACATTCCATACTCAGAGACACCGTCCGCAGGAAGGAACCTTTGCTGAGAAATCTCATCAAGAACACGGCATATTCTTCTGTCATCTGTTCGCCCTTGAAAATTAGGGACCAGGTATTCGGCATCATAGCTCTTTCCGGAAAAAGCAACGAACATGTCTACACGGAAAGAGATCTTTATTATATCCAGAGTATCGCCAACAGGGCGTCTCTCAATATCGAGAATAGGCTTCTGTACGAAAGTCTGTACACGAATCTCTTGAGTACCTTTCAATCGCTCGTTGCTTCCATTCAAGCCCGCGATTATTACACGGAAGAGCACTCCATGAGGGTAACGGATATTGTTATAAGAACGGCAGAAGCAATGAGTTGCTCCCCGAGCGAAATCGAATCGCTGAAGATAGCGGCAACTCTTCATGACATAGGAAAAATCTCCATACCTGACGACATTCTGCTTAAACCCGGCCGACTCACTACTTACGAATTCGATGTTATAAAGAACCACCCCGTGATTGGAGAAAATATCTTGAAGCCACTTCCCATCCTGGATACGGAAAGATTAATAATCCGCCATCACCATGAGCGGTGGGATGGTAATGGTTATCCTGATGGCCTCGCGGGCACCAATATTCCTCTTTTTTCGAGGATGCTGGCAGTTGCGGATGCATTTGACGCCATGACCAACAACCGACCGTACCGAAAAGCTATGGACGTAGAAGCAGCGGTCGCCGAGTTGAAAAGAAATGTTAATCGTCAATTTGACGAGGAAATCGTGAACTACTTCATTAGCACCCTTCGTCGGGGATCAACCATCTCGCCCCGCGGAATTATGACTGATACCGGGCATGTTGTGTAACCAGTCTGTCAAGAGTAAATCACTCTTGCACTCTTAATGTATCCCCCCATACACCCGGAAGAAGCCAGGCGTTCGGCTGTATCTTAACCCTGCGGCAGCCGTCACATGACGTTCAAAACCGCAGAAACATTTACGGGGTTCAATTGAAGCGTCGGAAATGATAGGGGGTGGCAAATATTGAAATCCCGGCACAGCCGATTTCACTTGCTCATGCACTGTCGTTACTGTTTCTTTTCCTTTTTGGGGGGAATTACCTGTTCGGTCTTCTGAATATAACTGCCGGGATAATTAATATCGATACGTTTCTTTTTCATGTAAGTCAGCGCTTCCTCGCGGCTTGCAAAATGACCGACAAGAATTCTGTATAAAGTTCCGCCGTCTTTCGCGCTCAATTCAGACCAATAGGCATCAACGCCTTCGTCTCTGAGCATCTTCGTAAACTCGGCAGCCATCTCACTGCCGCGAACAGCCTTGATCTGTATAGCAAACGGCTTCAACGCTTGGGACCGGACGTTCTTTAACCTTGCCTTTTTCGATTTGGCCGCTTTTATTTCGCGTTTAGCGGGTGTCTTTGCCCCTTCTTTTTGCGAAGGCTGCGGTTTGATTACTTTCTCCGCAGCAATTTCTTTGGCAGTTCCCGGCGAACCTGCAGTAGCGGGACTCTGCTGAGTCTCCGGCTTGGGCGCTTCCGCTCCCTTGATTTCTCCTGGAGGCGTTACGGCACCGTCATCAGGACTTTGCACGGCCGCCTGTTTAACCGCTTCGGCTCCAGCGATTTCTTTAGCAATCTTTGTCGCTTTAGCGGCATCCACACTTTGTGATGAGGTAATCTCTCTCGCAATCTGTACGCCAGTTTCATGATTTATCTGCGCCCAGATGGCGCCGGCTTTCTTGCTGTTCATGCGCATCATGATTTCAGCCGCCATTTTTCTATCCATTTTTTCGAATATGGCCGCCGCTTTTTCAGGAGGAGTGCCTTCGTATATTCTTGCCAACGACTGATATCTCTTGTCCCTCTCGCCTTTTTGACTTTCCATCGTCGGCGACATTCTTTCCTCAAGAACCCTGAGGGCCTCCATTTTTTCCGCTACATCCTTTTTTAAGGCCTCGACCTTCAGTTCTTCCTCTTTTAACGCCTTTTCCCGACTGTCAAGTTCTTTCTGCTTTTCCAGTAAATTATGCATGAGAGTGCTTTCCTGCGCAGCTTGAACCTTGGTCTCTTCTTTGGGAGCCCCGACCTCATTCGGACGAGACTGGGCAAGCACGGGAGCGACGAACCACAAAGACTGGCCGGAGATGTCCATATTTTCGACCGCGGCACCCATAAAGAAAAACACGAGAAAAATAATAGACAACCAAAATTTTGTGCCACATAAGCTGACTGATCTTTTCATCTTTGTTCCTTTTCCCAATTACCTCCAGGAAAAATCCCCGTCAGTTTGCTCATACAGGATTTCACAGTCGTAATCAATGATTTTTCTTGCTTCTTTACGGTGGCAGGCTGATGAGATTCTCCCATCTTAGTAATGCAGAATTACGAAAGGGTCTTAGTCGCAAATGGTCCACATCAGTATTTTGCCTTGACAACTTTTATGTAAGTCATTATGAATATGCGTCAATAAATATATCAGATGCTTGACAGATGCCTTGAAATCTCTTTCTTTTCGCGTCACAGATGCTTCAATCATTCCGCATGAAGAGGGAACATGATACTGCAAGAGGGAAGCTTGATCCCACGCAGGCGGATTTAGAAGAATTTCTATGTGAAACCTTTCTTAAATGCACTCAGACAAGAGACAAAAGAAGTTCACCATAATTGTAATTCAGGACGAGCGGCGACTGTGTTCCTTTAAGCTTCCGATGAACTTCTTAACGGTCTGCCTGGTAACAGTCATTGGCCTGTGTATTATCTCTTTTGCCGCAGTTCTCCTCCACAACCGGATGGGAGGTTCTAAAGAAGAGCTCACGGCTAATATTGGAACTCACGGTAAATCTTCGGATGCAGCAAAGAGCTCTGTATCAACTGATACGGAACCGGTAATCGCCGTCACACAATCTTACAATTTGTCTATAGAAAATTTCGAAGCCAACTTCGACCTTTCAAGAAAATTATTTCGCTATTCGTTTCTTCTGAAAAACAAGACCTCGAAAAATACCCCGGCGTCGGGGTACATCTTCCTCATTCTGAAATCGGATGGGACGGGGGCGGAACGCTGGCTCGCTGATCCCCAAACTGATCTGTCCAATGGAGTCCCGCAAAATTTCAGGGACGGCAATCCTTTTTCCATCACCAGACATAAAGTCATAGCAAAGGACATCTCCATACAACATGTCTACGATTCCGCCTCAATATTTGTTTTTTCAGACGACGGCAAACTTGTATTACGAGAGATTTTCAATTTGAAGACCTGACGAGAAAAAGAGATGAGGGGAACACCCGAAGGTGAGCGTCAAAAACAACAATATTTCCATAGTAACCCGGGATTGCAAAATTGAAGGAATCCTGCATTTCAGAGGGCATCTGATTGTCGAAGGACTCATCGAGGGAACGCTCCTTGCGGAAACTGTTTTCACGGAGAAAGACAGCAACGTGAAAGCGCAAGTAAGCGCGACCTCCCTGACCATAGCCGGAAATTTCGAAGGGGAAATTGAAGTCACAGGCACTCTTACACTTATGAAATCCGCGGATGTCAGAGGTAATATCAAATGCCGCAACTTAGTCATTGATGAAGGCGGAATCATAAACGGCAGCGTCAAATTTATATCAGCAGAAACTCCCCAGAGCAGCCCCCTTGATTGAGCCGCGATATTCTTTAAAGCCACAGCCTTGCCAACATCAGCGCACGCAGTGACCCGGATAAAATAGAGGGCAGGTTCGTAAGAGCATATAATAGGGCTGC